>OBEQ010238782.1_pt1 | contig 200813 bp, 205 predicted proteins | sample 1670901 | NCBI WGS metagenome assembly OBEQ01 (sample SAMEA104232315, study PRJEB22302) | groundwater metagenome | biome: forest; feature: aquifer; material: groundwater | place: USA | collected 2011-08-07 | depth 5.4 m
GCCGAGGCGCCAAACCTTCAGGTAAAAAGCACGGCTCTTCCCCCTTGCCTCTCGCCCCCCGCCTCTCGCCCCTCGCCCCTCGCCCCTCGCCCCTCGCCCCTCGCCCCTCGCCCACCCATCACTCATCACTTCCTTTGTTTGACGCCCCCTCCGTCATTCTGTAGAATGCGCGTGAGCCTGTGGACCCCCTTCTGCGTCAGGACTATCTACCCCGCATGACCGTGCCATCCCATCCATGGGCTTCCGTCATCGTCCCCATCAAGGATGAACGAGACAATCTCGTTCCACTGATTGAGGGTCTGCTGGCCGTCATGCGTTCACACGCGGCCTCGAAGACTCGGCCGTTCGAAATCATCTTCGTGGACGATGGCAGCAGCGACGGCAGCAGTGAAGAACTGGATCGCCTGGCGAGGCAGCACTCCCAGATTCGGGTATTCCATCTCGATCGAAATTACGGCAAGACCTGCGCGCTTGCCGCGGGTTTCAGTCAATCTTCCGGTGAATTGATCGTCGAAATCGACGGCGATCTTCAACAGGACAGCGAAGACATCTTGAAAATGCTCCCCTATACCGATACCCACGATCTCGTGTGTGGATGGAGGCAAGAACGGCAGGATGGCCTGGTGAAAAAAATGTCGTCCCGAATCGCCAACCGTGTGCGGAATGTCTTTACCCACGACGGCGTCCACGACACAGGATGCCCGCTTAAGATCTTCCGACGGCCCGTGCTGGAACGCATCTGCCTCTTCGAGGGTATGCACCGGTTCTTTCCCGCGCTCGCGCTCATGCACGGGTTCACGGTCACGGAGGTGCCGGTTCGGCATTACCCGCGCATTCACGGCGTCTCCAAGTACGGCATGGGCAATCGATTATTCAAATCTCTTTACGATTTGATTGCCGTGCGCTGGATGCAAACCAGAGTGTTGCGGTATCACTTCAAGAATGGCGAGGGGCCAGGGGTTCGAGGCTAGGGGTTGGGGAACAAAGGCTTTAAAGATCTTGCTGTCTGGCAGAAGGCCAAAGATCTTGCCGTGTTGATTTACAAAGTATCCAATAGCGAGATGAAAAGCGTCGACTTCGGCCTAAAAGACCAAGTACGGCGCAGCGCGGTGAGTGTTGCGAGTAATCTTGCCGAAGGAGACGAACGCGATACCGACAAGGAATCGGTCAGGTATTTTTTCATTGCCAAAGGTTCAGTCGCTGAATTACGCACACAACTTCAGATCGCACATGAATCAGGCCACCTCAACGGAACCATGTATGAGACACTCGAAAAAGAATACGCTACTCTGGGCAAAAGAATCGGCAAGCTCATCCAGGCGAGGCGCACATCCCCTCGCCTCTAGCCCCTCGCCTCTGGCCTATCCATGAGCCTCGAAACCATCTGGCTTGCCATCGGATTTCTCGGCCAAGGATTGTTTTTCGGCCGCTGGGTAGTCCAATGGATTGCTTCTGAAAAAAAGTCGGAAAGTCAGGTTCCGGTCTCGTTTTGGTACATGAGTCTGATAGGTGGGCTCATCACGCTCGCCTATGCGATCTATCGGGAAGATCCGGTCTTCATCGCGGGACAGAGTATCGGATCGATTGTCTATGTTCGCAACCTGATGCTGATCTCTCGCGCAAGCCAGGCGAACCCGCCAATCAACCCCTCCAATCCACAAACATAATTCTTTGAGATCCAACCCGCATTATTCATGAGCGCTTCTGCTACAATCGCCGATGTTTGGGCGAGTGGCGCGAGGCCAGGGGCTAGGGGCTAGGGGCAAAGACTTCCGGTCGGAACACGGCTCTTTCCTCTCGCCCCTCGCCTCGTGCCACTTGCCCCTCGCCGGGCTTCCGCGCGCATGCCGTCACCACACGATCCGAACGATTCTATGACCACAACCGACCGTTCTCACCACACACTGCTCCTCCTGGCTCTCCTCCTCCTATCGGGGCTGTTGTTCTTCTTAGGGCTCGGCGACATGGGGTTGACAGACCGCGACGAGGGGCGGAACGCCGAAGCCGGCCGCGAAATGTTCGAGTCGGGGGATCGCTTGACGCCAACGTTCAACGGTGAGCTGCGCGTCGCAAAACCCGTCTTGCTCTATTGGCTAATGGAGCAATCGTATCGTCTGTTCGGTTCCAACGAGTTCGCCGCACGATTCCCCTCGGCCCTCTTCGGCGTGGGGTTGATCCTCATGCACTACCTGTTTCTCGTGCACCAGCGCGATCGAACCGTCGCGCTCTTCGGCGGCTTGATGCTCTTACTCAATCTGGAAATCCTCGGACTCGGACGCATGGCGCTGACCGATAGTGTGTTGATTTTTTTCACCACAGCATCGCTGTACGGATTCTGGCTTGGACTGCATGGAGCAGGCGGCGCACGCCGATGGATCTGGGTGTTCTATATCGGCATGGCTCTCGCCACGCTGACGAAGGGACCGGTCGGATTCGCCGTGCCCCTCGTCGCAGCGGCACTCTACCTCACCTGGACGCGCCGGTGGTGGGACTATTGGCAGAAGGGTGTCCCCCTTGCGGGCACACTGCTGTTCATTCTGCTCGCCGCCCCCTGGTATGCGGCCATGTTTCTCGTGCATGGCGACGCCTATGCCACAAGCGCAAAAGCCCATACGATCGGCCGATTCCTCAGTCCGATGGAAGGACACCAGGGCACCATCTTCTTCTATCTCCCGGTCCTGCTCTTAGGCTTCTTTCCTTGGAGCGCGCTCCTCCCTGTCCCGCTCTATCAAACGTTCAAACGCTGGCACGAGGCTAGAGGCCTGAGGCTAGAGGAGAGAACACGCCAGAGTTCTAGCCCCTCGCCCCTAACCTCTCGCCCATCGAGTTCACTTGAACTTGACCTCTTTGCCACTCTATGGCTTGTGGGCACCTTCATCTTCTTCACGGCCTCTGCGACCCGCCTGCCCCACTACATTGGCCCATTATTTCCCGCCGCCGCCCTGTTGACCGCCTCCTACTGGTCCCGGTGCCTGCAAGATCCGGCGACGAAAGGGATTCGAGGCTCTATTCATCTCATGATGGGAGTGGGGTATCTCTTGGCGATCGGCTTTGCCTGCCTGCCCACGCTCTACGCCACCTACGCCTCCAAGATGGTGCGGGAGTTCCCCTTGGCCGGACAGGTAGATCTCGGTAGCGGCCCTTATCTGGTCGCAATCGTATTGTTACTCGGTATGACGTTGGTGGGATATCTCGGATTGAACGACGAACGGCGCGGAGGAGCCTTTTGGGCGGCGGGGGCGACCTTGGCCGGTCTGGTTCTGATCGTCATCGTCATCGCGTTTCCGCACATCAATCGATATGTGATCGCGCCACCGCAGGAACTCGCCTATGCCGCAGGACTGAACTTGGATCGCCAGGATCAATTCATTGCCTATGGCACCCTAAGACCGTCGTCCGTATTTTACGCGAAACGCAAGACGCTCTTCGTACCCTTTGGGGAAGAAGACAAGATACGGACGGCCCTGAAAGAGGCGAAGCGAGTGATGATTCTCTTGCCGGAGAGCGCACAATCGAAGTTGCCGGCGGAAGCAAACGGGCTGGTCCCCATTCTCAAACGCTACGGCTACGTATTGCTGGCCAACCAGCCGATGGTGACGACTCCAGAAGGTGCAACCCCACCTCCGGCGCCGCCTACCATTCTCGGCCACTAAACGGTTGATCTGGTTTGTTTGGTTCATCTGGTTCATTTGGTCGGTTTGGTTCAACTCGACTAACCAGATCAACCAGATAAACCAGACAGACCAAAAAAACCAGACTACATCGGCACAATGCCTTTCAAGGCATAGCTTGCCCCCAGCACCAGCAGCATGGCCGCGACGAACAGGCCCTCCGTCATAGCCGTCCGTAGCCCCGCATGACCCTCCGCCATGGACTCGATCTGACCAGGGAGGCCATCCAACCAATGGGCAGCACAGACGAACAGCACAAGGGTCGTGACAAATAGGGAGCCGGTCGTCATCCCTAACCCCAATCCGACGAGACCGCGAGCCAGCGATCCGGACAGCCAGGCCGGACGCCATGACGACTGCATCGACCACAAGACATGGCCCACGAGTCCCGCCAGGGTGAGCAACAGTCCACCCCACAAGAGCTGTTGAAACGGCCAGGCTTCGGACGGGAGATGCACGAGCGTCCAGACAAGCGCGAGCGTCGCCACGAAAAATGGCGTCATCCGGCTGACAGCGATTCCAACCGATGAACGCCATTCACGCCAGGGATGAGCTGCAACCATTCCCATAACACAGCCGAGGGCCGCCCCTCCGGCCACGTCGGTCAGATAGTGAGACCCGCGGAAGATCCGACTGACGGCAATGGCCACTGCCGTCGCGATGATGGGCCATCTCGCTCGCGGGAACTTTATGGCCAGCACGGTTGCAACCGCGAATGCAGCCGCCGCATGCCCGGACGGGAACGAATCCCATCCGCTGCCGCTGACTGGGGAGAGACCTAGATTCCCGGCATGCATGAACTTGGGGCGGGGGCGGCCGATGGCATGTTTCAAAATATTGGCGCTCAACGCGGCAAGACCGTGCGCGATGAGGCTCTGCCAGCCTGCGTCTTTCCACGGCGGATGTTTCAATCCATACCCGACCGCCAGCAGCGCGAGGCTCAGGATCACCAGCGATTCCCCCTTGCCGAGGCGGTCACCGATATCGCTGAGCTGAGCCAGCCAGGGACTGGCGAGGTGGTCCATGTGAAAATCGTTGAGAGAACGGATGAACCGGGTCAGCGGCACATCCCACTCGAACAACCCCACGAATGCCAGGATGAGGGCGGCACATGAACAGGCAAGAGGCAAGAGGCGAGGGGTGGTAGACCCACGGTGCGAGGCTAGAGGCGCGAGGCTAGGGGAAAGATCCTGGTGGCCGACGCCCCTCGCCCCCTGCCCCTCGCCCGACGAAGTCACGGAACCCAGTCGGCGAGAAAGACATTGAACTCGCCAGGGGTCTTGGCCTGGCGATCCGATACCCAAACCAGCCTGGTGCCATCCGGCGAGAACATGGGGAAACTGTTGAATCGTCCTTCGAACGTGAGCCGTTCGAGGCCTTTCCCATCCTCACCAATCGCATAGAGATGAAAACTTGGCCGGCCTCCCTCGCTTTTCGTTTCAATATTCGATGAGAAGATGATCCTTTTCCCGTCGGGAAAATAGAACGGCGAGAAATTCGAGGCGCCGTTCGACGTGACCAGGCGCTGGCCGCTCCCATCCGCATTCATCACAACAATTTCAAGTTGCCCCGGCTCCACCAGACGCTGGGCAAGCAAGTCCTTATACTTGTCGATCTCCGCCTGATCGGTGGGATGCGCCGCCCGGTAGACGATGCGCTTGCTGTCCGGCGAAAAGAACGCCCCGCCGTCGTAGCCGATCTCGTGCGTCAGCCTGCGGGGATTCGAGCCATCGAGGTTCATGGCATAGAGATCCAGATCCCCATCTTTCACGGATGTCCAGACGATTGTCTTGCCGTCCGGCGATATGGTCGCTTCCGCATCGTAGCCGGGCGTGGAGGTCAGCCGCTGCATCTCCTGTCCATCGATGCCTACCGCATAGATGTCGTAATCGTCCAAGGCCCAGCGATAGGCCCCCTCCCGCTTCGGCTTCGGCGGACAGTTCGGCCCCGACGCGTGGGTCGAGGAATAGAGCACGCGGCGATCGCCCGGGAAAAAGTATCCGCACGTCGTGGCCCCTGTGCCGGTGCTCACCAATCGAACGCGGTCGCTGTCCAGATCCATCACGTACATCTGATAACAACCCAACCCGGCGTCGGCCGGCTTGAGGGCAGCCTCGTGGGTATCTTTCATCCAATTGTTGGTGGATTGGAAAATCAATTTGGTCCCGCTGAAGGAGAAGTAGGCTTCGGCATTCTGCCGGCCCACCGTCAACTGGCGAATATTCTTCAGATGCCGCTCAAACGGCTCTGCCGCCAGCAAGGCGTGATCGGTGATGCGTGATGCGTGATGCGTGATGCGCAACAAACGAGACATGAAGCCGGAATCATGGCCTTCCAGAACAGGCGATAAAAGCACCGACAGCAGAACAACCAATCCGACAATCTGAACTCGTGCCATGTCCATTTCTCCTCTTCACATTCCTCACTCATCACCCATCACTCGTCACTCTTCACCAGCTCCAAGCCGCACCTCCGTACGATCGCCCGCGAGCGGCCAGTCCCCGCGGACAGCCACTACTCCATCTTTGAACAACACGAAACTATTCCATCCGTAAAAAAAGAGCAGCCGCGCCACCTTTGCCACGGCCTGGGGCGTAGCCGCATACAACACCGTCACGACGCTGCCTGGACGATCGACCCGGTGGCAACTGACCAGCAGGGCCAGCCCTGGCCCTTCGTGCACCGTCCCCATCACCGTCACACCCCTGTCGTTCAGAGTCGCGCGCTCGCCGCAGTGGTTGGCCAGGATCGACTGAATTCTCTGACGGGATTCCGGGCCGCCCAATACTAACACCGAACCTTCCTGAGGCAACAGCCCATCCGGAGCCAGCGAGGCGATCACCGTTCGCTCGCCGATCGGTCTCTGCTGCTCCTGGGCTTCGATGCGCGTGACCACGTCCCGAAACGGTGAGGGATGGTCTGGCTCATCCGTAAACGCCGTCAGCACCGATCGGCGCCGATCGGTGACATAGTGATTGAGCACCGGTGGCAACGATTGCCGGGCGATCCGCCGGACGGTCATGAACTCGGGATCGAGATCGATTGCAATCGGTCGCGCGGGCAACGTCACGGAGATCGCCTCGCGCGGCGAACGCAGCGGTACCGTCAGCACCTGCTCGCGGCCATTCTCCATGCGAATCCGTACTTGTAGAGGAAGACGGAAAGGCTTGTTCGATTGGACGATCGTGGCCTCCAGCTGAAAGGTCTGCGCCGGCTCCCCCTCCACTGAGCGGGCAGTTGCCTCCAGCAACGACAGCACCGGTGCCCCATCCTGTTCCAGCCATTGCGCGAAAAACCATCGGAGATCCTGGCGGCTCTCTTCTGCAAACACTCGCTCAAGATCGCGCCATTCCGCATGTCTGCCGTGATACTGCGTCACCAGTTTTTTTAGTGCCCGCCAAAACGTCTCATCTCCTACCTCCTGGCGCAGGAGATGAAATAGCATGGCGGCCTTTTGATAACCGATGGCATTATCATGCTCGTCCAGTTTCTGCGTGAATTGCGCGACCGGATAGTCCCGTTCCGGCGGCACATGGAGATTGTAGCTCTGCACCATCAGGCGGCGCTGGTCCTGTGCTTGCGCGCGATCTCCCATCAGTTCGTGCCAGTAATAATTGGCCAGGTACGTCGTCAGACCTTCCACCCAATTCCCGCGCTCGGCGCGATTGAAGACATCATTGCCGATCCACGAATGCACGATCTCGTGGCCAAGCGCATAGGGCTGCACATAATGCCGCTTAATGATGCCGCTCCCCAATAAGGTAAACGAGGGCATGCCGAGCCCACTGGCAAAGAAATTCTCCACCACGGCGAACTTTTCGAACGGATAGGGGCCCAGCAGGGGAATATAGGCGTCCAGGTAGCGCGCAGTGGCATCGAGATATTCCTCGGCCAGATGCGCATCGTCAGGGAAGAAATAGGTCGAAAGCTGAATCCTTTGACCGGTTTTGGCCGTCCAGTCTCGAAACGTTGAGACAAATGTATTCGCCACGAGCGTGAGGGCCTCGCTCGGCTGCGTCACGACCCATTCCGTCACCACCATGTTATCGTCGCGGCAGAGCCCGTCGGGACAAGCGCGCGATTCACCGGCCTTCCCTTGGGTCACCACGGTCCACCCCGCCGGCACGGCGACCAGCAGCGCATAGGTGCTGAGCGATTCCGGGACATCGGGATACCAGGAGCTTTCGCTGCTTATATAGACGCCTTCCGGCCCGATATGTCCGGCAGTCTCGCTGGGCGTCACAAATCGAAGATGGCGCGGGTCGCGCGGCGGATCGTTGATGACGCCATGATAGTGCACATCCAGCATCACCAATCCGGCAGCCATGGCCTGAGAAGAAATCATGATCTGTTGCGCCGACTCCGGCGTGGGACCACGCTCAAGTTCAAACGGCACATCGTGAATCAGGGATTCCGTGCCGGCCGATTCTTGCACGAGTACAATGTGGTCGATCTGGAGCGTGGGGGCGAGGGAGAAACGAATCGGAGACTTCTGCTGCGGCACCTCAAGGGTCAGCCGGTCCTTTGCAATGAGCACATGTTTCTCGGGGACGATCTGGACAACTAACTCGTGATGCCGAATGACGACTCGCGGCAGGACTGAGCCGGCTGCGCAGGCAATACCGAGAGCCCCGTGGCTGAGGAGCGCGAGGAGAAACAGACAGGGGAATGCGACAATTCTGCTTCCGATCGGCATCGAAAGAGTTTTAGCATTCGCGACAGACGAGCACAAGCTGGATGGCTGTCAGCAATTGCTCCAAGTCGATCGGCTTCACGATGACTTCTTGCGGCCCCACGGCCCAGGCTTCATCGAGGCGTTCTTCGTCGTGACTCCCGGTGATGATGATGACCCCACCGGCGTATTCGCGTTGGCGGAGTTGCCTGAGCACCTCGACTCCCTCCATGCCTGGCATAAACAGGTCGAGAAGGATCAAGTCGGGCGGAGCTTGCTCCACCATCGAGAGAGCCTCGGGGCCGTCTTTCACACCGAGTGCCCGATAGCCACGGAGGCTGAGAAACTGAACGAGCAGGTCGCAGACCAACGGCTCATCATCGACGACGAGGATCGTTTCCCCCGTATCGGCCACGGCTGCGCTACCCGCCACCGGCAGAGCGGGAACGGATTTAACCGGAAGCTGCACCACCCGGTTGACGCTTTCGACCAGCACATCGAGCGACAGGCCCTTTCGGATAAAATCGGTCGCGCGTAATCCCCGCGCTAGATTTTCCTGTCCCTCGGTCGCCCCGCCGCCCAGAATGATCACCGCCGCATGGGGGTCGTACGCACGGATCTCTTTGAGGACGGTCAGCCCATCCATTTCAGGCATACGAAGGTCAAGAATGGTGACGCGCGGGGCCTGCTGGCGAAAGAGGGTCAGGCCTTCGACCCCGCTCGTCGCCGACAGCACCTGATACCCATGTCGGGTAAAGACGGACTGGATCAGTTCGCAATTCATACGATCGTCGTCGATAACCAGAATCTTGATCATATCTCAACCTCATGGACAGGACTGCGCAACGCACACTAGCAAGACACTGGTTCACTAGGAATCTCAGCCTAACACAGGCGATGCCGGCGGAAAAGAAAATGACAGGATCTCACTGGAGGTTAGGAGCCTGCCCGACATTGCCTTCGTCACGAGGCGCAAGAGGTGCGGCCAGATGCGAGGCCGCAGGCCAGGAAAAACCGGAGGCGTATTCACTGGAATACGTTGAGGATTTTTTCTGGCCGAGAACGACGCAGATGGTCGCGGATCGTTCGCCGCAGTAGAACGGTCAATGTCGGACAGGCTCCTAGGCAGAGGTCGAGGCTGTCGTCCCGAGGAGCGCGTCCACGAATGCGTCGCTCTGAAAATCCTGCAGATCCTCAACCGACTCCCCGACTCCGATCAGCCTCACGGGCAACTTGAGTTCTTCGGCGATCGCGACGACGATCCCTCCGCGAGCGGTGCCGTCGAGCTTCGTCAAGACCAAGCCAGTGACACCGACCGCTTGATGGAATTGACGGGCTTGGGACAGCGCGTTCTGCCCGACCGTGGCGTCCAGCACGAGGAGCACTTCGTGCGGCGCGCCAGGACATTCCCCCGCGATGACGCGCGTGATCTTGCGGAGTTCGTCCATGAGATTCGATTTCGTGTGCAGCCGGCCGGCCGTATCGATCAACACTACGTCCACCTGCCGTGCTTTCGCGGCGGCAATCCCATCGAACGCGACGGCGGCTGGATCGGCTCCATGGCGGTGACGGATCACGTCGACGCCGATTCGGTCGGCCCAGACTTGCAGCTGATCGATCGCCGCCGCGCGAAAGGTATCGGCAGCCACCAGCAACGGCACTGTCCCAGCCTGCACAAGCCGTTGCGCGATCTTGGCAATCGTCGTCGTCTTACCCACACCATTCACGCCCACCGCCAGGATGACGAAGGGCTTGGGACCTTTCGCGATCAGACGCTCCAATGACAGCCCTTGCACGGGCGTCAACACATCGAGCAGGGTGCCCCGCAATACCGTTTGCACTCGACCGGACTGTGAGGCATCGGTCCCTTGAAGCTGTTTCTTAAGGCGCTCCATCACGCGATCCACGACGCGGGTACCGAGATCGGAAGCAATGAGAGCCGCTTCGAATTCCTCCAAGAGGGCAGGATCCGCCGCACGGCCAAGCAGCCGATCCAAGGACCCGCGAACGACATCGCGCGTTTTGGTGAGCCCGTCACTTAGTCGCTGCAGCCATCCCATAGATCTACCCGTGATGCGTTCAATTCATTAGCAGGATACTGAAAAATTCCGCCGGACGGAGAAGGTTAAGGCTCAGGCTAAGGCTAAGGTTGAGACTAAGATGAGAATATCGGATCTTCACTCAACCTTGACCTCAGCCTGTTCATTACGGCACCCGCGCGATCGACCGCAGGATCATCCGTTCACGACGATGCATCCGGCGCGCTTCTTTCTCACTCCGCTCATGATCGTAGCCGCAGAGATGCAGAATGCCATGGACCAGCAGGCAGGCAAGTTCCTCGTCCAAGGACCGGCCGGCCTCTATCGCCTGTCGCCACGCCGTGGGCACCGAGATTACCACATCGCCCAGCATATCCGGCCTGAGGGGTGAGATGTGAGGCGTGCAAGCTTCCCGCATAGCAAAGGCCAGCACGTCGGTCGTGCGATCCTTGCCCCGATATTGACGATTGAGACTCCGCATCCGTTGATCGCTCACGAACAGGATGCCCAGCTCCGCCGACGTCTCCCCGACATCGGCAAGAATCGCCCGTGCCAGTTGACCCAAGCGCGCCTGGTCAAACGTAGTACGTCGGACCTGACTCTGTATGTGGATTGGCATTGTACCTATTCAGGAGTTCAGGCTGAAGGCCGAAGGCTGTAAGTTATCTCGCAAAATACGAATCAAACCATTCAGATGCCCGAAGTTTTGTGTGATCACGCATGATTGACCCTAAAAGCCTTCAGCCTATCTACCTGAGTAGTTGCCCTGGACTAATGTGACTGGCCCCAAGAATCCGTGAGCGGCGAGGAAGGGGTGGCAGGCTTCGGTTGTTTATTTTGCGGCGCCGGTGACGGTCGACGTCCCGCCGCGCCGGAAGAGGAGCCGGAAGATTGAGCGGGGTTTTGATGATGATCGTAGGCCTTGATAATATCCTGCACCAACTTGTGACGGACCACATCGCGCTCGTCGAAATAGACGAATTCGATGCCCTCGACGTCACGCAGAATCTCCCGCACCTCGATCAGGCCGGAGACCCGTTCGGGCGGCAAGTCTACCTGGGTAATATCGCCGGTGACGACTACTTTGGAATGGAAACCAAGCCGCGTGAGGAACATTTTCATTTGCTCCGCCGTGGCGTTCTGCGCTTCGTCGAGAATGACGAACGAATCGTTCAATGTGCGGCCTCGCATAAAGCCGAGCGGCGCAATTTCGATGTCGCCCCGCTCGATCGCGCGGGCAGCCCGTTCCATATCCATCATGTCGAACAGCGCATCGTACAGAGGGCGGAGATAGGGATTTACCTTGGCATACATATCGCCCGGCAGGAATCCGAGCTTCTCGCCCGCTTCAACAGCCGGCCGCGCCAGAATGATGCGGCTCACTTCTTTCTTCATCAACGCGCTTACCGCCATCGCCATCGCCAGATAGGTCTTCCCAGTCCCGGCTGGGCCGATTCCTATGACGATGTCGTGCGTCTCGATGGCTTCGATATAGGCTTTTTGCGTCGGCGTTTTCGGCGCGACGAATCGTTTCTTGGTGACGATAGTTGCCGCATTGGAGAGGAGTTCTTTGATCGGAGTCTCGGGATTCTGCCGGAGTGCGCTCAAGGCATGAGTAATATCGTCCGGCTGGAGCACCATCCCGTCGTTGGCGAGCGTGGCGAGTTCCGTGAGGACACGTTCCGCATGGCGGGTGGCGTCTGATGTACCGTCGAGGGTAAGTTCTTCTCCACGCGCCGAGAGGCGTACACCGAGGTCTTCTTCGATCAGCTTGAGGTGCCGGTCGTGGTGACCGAACAGAACGGCAGTATTGGTGCCTTCTCGAAGTTTAAGTTTACGCACAAGCGCTAAGGCGTTCTCCCTCCCTGCGGTGATCGTGGGGTGATTCTAACAAACCGAGGGAGGTGTGACAAGCAGAAGAAACAATGGCGCTGCGCGGACACCCTCACGCGCCATTGGGTTTAGCCGACGCGATCGGGGCAGGAAGGGTGAAGTCGAATTCCTGAAAAGCTTTTCCCCCTTGCCCATCTTCAGCGACGATGCGAACTCGCTGGCTGCCACGTTGGTCCGGAGGAATCTGCCAAACGAGATGCCCAGTGTTTTTGTCAATCACCATCCCCGGTGGCGCCGCTTCCAGTAGAAAACTGACTGGGTCGCCGTCACCATCGACCGCTTTCACCGTATACTCGTACCGTTCGCGACCAGTGAGCGCCGCGGGGGCAGAGACGATCTTCGGAGGACTATTGCCGAAATAGATCTCGGAGCGGACCGGCTTTCCTGCCGACAAGTGGTCCCGCGGGGTCACTTCCACCGCAAGCGTATCCTTGGTCTGAAATCCCGTGGTATCCAACGTCTGCTCAGGCCCCTGTTTCACGACTTTGTCGTTGCGCCACCAGCGAAAGTCGAACTGCATCTCGTCTTGATCTGCATCGACGGCCTCCATCTTTGCAAAGACAGGAGCATGCGGGTCATCCGGCCGCTCAATGGAAAGATTGGTGACGACGGGGGGGGTATTGCCGACCACCACGGGACCGGCTTGGTAACGAGTTCCTTGAACCGTGCCCCTCGTGGGCACAAGATCGACCGTCACACGATCACCACGCTTTAACATGCTCGGCATCAGTGTGGGTCCAGTCTGATCTCGAAGGGGGGCATCGTTGACCATCCACTGATACTGAAATCCAGCTGTACCGGACCGGCTCTCATCGGTCTCGATCATCACCTTGACCGTCTCGTTCAGGGTAATGGGGTCCGGGGCAATTGTGGCTAAACGGATGGTCGCGAGGCGCTGTGGAGAGGCATCGCTTGGAGAAGAGGACCCGTTGCTTGGGGCAGAACTCGAATTACACCCGATGAACAGGAGGGGGACAATAACACATAGCGATGGGAAGAGTCTTATGTACGCCACTGGTTGATGCGACGGTCTCGTTCGTTGCTTGAACACTGCTTTGCCCCTGCCGGTTGAGCCGGGAGGAACCAAGAGGCTGGTCCCTCCCAACTCTATTGAACCTTCACTCACTTTCGATCACGCTCCCAAGACATATACCGACTCCAGGGAGAATTCGGCCCAGAGAAAGATGTACACGCGCTGCTCCCCGTACTATCCTGGCTACAAACCGTGCCCGGATCTTTCTTCTTGGCACAGGTTCCTCCAGTACAAGTGCCTCCCGTCCCGGCGATATGAACAGCGACTTGCGAGGCCACCCCCTCGCCAATACCAACTCTAGTATTGCTGTTCGTATTTGCGCCGGAGGCACTGGTCCCGATGATCGGAGACGAGTAGGCCGAGCCGGTCTTGTAATACAACGCGTAGAGATAGCTCGTTCCGGTCGCAGCGCAGAAATCATTCGTGGGAACGAGCGTCGGAAAGAATACCGCTCCAGAAAATACGACAGGGCTGGACACCGACCGCTCTGCCGACGTGCCGGCCGCAGTCACCAGCTTGACGTACCATCCATCCTTGTTCAGGATCAACCCCGCCATCGAGTTGGCTCCCGTGGTGACATCAGTAAGCGTAGGATTGTTCGGGTCCGTCATTTGGTTCGTCCCAGGCGCACAGACGATACAGACCACCGCATTCGTGGTATTCACCAGATCGGCGTTATTGCAATTGGTGCCGGCGGTGGTGGTTTCCGGGAGGGTGCACCCCGAGTTCATCACCTTGTCTTTAATTCCGAACAGATACTGTTGTTCGGTATTGGTCTTGTCGGAGTTACTCAAATAGCGGCCCGTTCCGAAGAAGACCCAGACCTTATTCGCATCATCGATGGTCACCGACGGCCCGGTCGTCACCGGCCCCATTTCCACTGTCGTACTGCTCGACGCCGTATAGTCATTGAAGGTATCGATCATCTCCGTAGGTGATCGGCTGCCCCCGTTGTTCACACCCCAAGTCGAGGTGCTGCAAGGAGCGTTCGTACAACCGCTGGTGGTCAGCCGATACATCTTGCCTCTCCAGGGCAGAGATCCGTCGTGGATCGTGCGCCCGAAGTAGGCGACATCGTGCCGATAGTCGAAATTCCTATCGATCGCCACGATGTTACCGACAAACGACCGCCAGGAACCGATTGACATCGTAGTCACCTGCGAATTCCCTGCTCCAGGCCCGACTTTCAAGTCCACAGCATACAGATTGGCTGATTGCGCTGGAGCAGCCGGCAAGTCTGCCCCATAGCCGTTGGGCCCCGAACCGAACAAGACCATCCACTTCGCATTGGTGTTATCAGTCTTCGCATCCGCTGTGGGACTCACACGCATCACCGCCGGAATGCTGGCCGTAAGCCCCAACCCGGCATTGCTGAAGCTCCAGAGGAGTTTGGGATCGACATCCGGATTGGTGATATCGAGCACAAAGTACGCGCTGTAGAACGTGCGGCACCCCCCGCCGATAGTGACTGTCATCGGAGGAGCGCCCGTGCCGGAAGCACAGTTTCCACAGCTTCCTCCCATGCGGAACCCCCCGATCAGAATTGTCCCCCAGCCGTTCGGATGGTCTGCGTCCGGCGTGAAGATCCGCACATCCGTCACCGTAGGCTTGAGATCCACGTAGTAGACATGGGTGTAATCGGCCCTGGTCAACCACTGCAACTGCGGCAGGAGTTGATAGGGAATGAACCCCCAGAGCTCGTCCCCGAGCGGACGGCCGCTGCTGTTGTCGGTGGGGTTCTTCGTGTACCAGCCATGTTCGATAATAGGGCTGGCGACGGTTCCCGTGCTCGGATCGTCGCTCTTGTGGTAGAATCCGCCGTTAAAGGCGTGCAACATTCCGTCGTTCGCGCCGACATAGACGACTTCACGGCGATCTTTCCATCGTAAAAAGAAATCTGTGTAGGAAGTATCTCCATACGTAAGATCGTAGTTCGCGCGCGGCGCAGCCACAATGGTGGGCGTCGAGTGGATGGGGTCGCCCAGTTTCCACACCTTGTAGGTGCCGCTGCCGAGCGGCACTTCCAGCATGCGCGTGCGAAGCCCAGCGATTTCATCCCCGCGAACGAAATTGATGATGTTGTCCGCCGTATAGGGGGCGGCGCCGGCCCGCAGGTATGGACTCAACGTTCCCGAATTCGTGGTACTGAATTGCATCTGCTCGCCCGCATCCACGAGTCCATCGTTGTCGGAGTCCACCCACGTGAGCAGATTTCTCGCCGAGGAGGCAAGGTTGGCCAGCTGTTTGCCCCCTTCCCAGAAGGGACGAATATCTTTTAGCTCCAGGCCCGGGATTGTCGGCGTCGCACTGTCGGCAGCCCCGTCGCCGTTGGAATCCCCGTACTTGTCAACCAGCACTTTCCCATAAGTAAGACTGGATGGAACATTGTCGTAATGGGTCTTGATGATGTAATCGTTTTCGTAGATTAATTTTCCGTCCTGATCCGTATCTTCTCGGAAATTCCCGATGTGATCGATGAACAAACCTTGCGCATACCCGGTCCATCTCACATTGGCTCCACCCTGCCCGACGGTGCTGGTATAGAAGTACGCTTGATAGACGCTCCCTTCACCGGTGGCAGAGGTGGCCAACACAGAAATAGCCGTTCCGGACGAACTCTTCCGCAAGATCGCCGTAATGGTGGCCATCAATCTATCCTGTAAGTCGTCCACATTGGAGGACTCAAAGTAGTTATCGGGAATTCCGTCGGTCCCCGGCGCGCCGGTCGCATTGACGACCTTGTCCCACTCAGTTACCAAGTCAGGAAGGTTATTGTTGTTGCTGTCTTCGAACCCACCCAGTTGGGCGGTGTGCATCAAGAGTTCTCTTCCCGCGATGTTGCCGAAGGCGAAAAATGTGTAGACCGAAATGTTTTGGAGCCCATCCAAACAATGCCCGGTTACGCCAAGCCCGGCAATTGTCCCATCCGTAAGGGCTGGGGCGGTTCCGTTACAGGGCCGGAGGTCATTTGTGTGAGCCCAATAGGCCACGTCATCCAGATAGTGGTTCCCACTGCTCCCATAGTCCGTCTTGTGCTCGCCTGAGGTCCCAGTGGCGGCTGGGTTTGTCCCGATCAGATAGGGAGCGGTGGTGTTCACATTGGCGTTACATGTCGCATTAATGGGAGCCGTAGGACTGCTCACATCCGCTCCCGTACAGTGAACCCCATGGTGTCCGTGCGCGTAATCCTGGATCCCTGCTGGAATATTGGTATCCTGGGTCGGTTCCCCGTCCGTCACGATGATGACGAACGTTTTGCAGCAACGAACCTGCGTGGACGTCGTGGCCCAAGCAGGCGTGTAGTTGCTTCCAAAAAAGTACGGATCCCGTCCGCAGGCGTTGGTGATATAGCCGGCCCCAGCCGTACAGGTTTCGGCGCCGGTCAGCGCGGAAATTTCAGACGCTCCTATTGAACCCACCCCCGACGCCCCAAAGGCCACGCCGTTCGAAATGCCTCCGGCAAAGGCGATGGGATAGACATAGGCATTGGTCAGGTACGTGGAATTGATCTGTGCAATATAGCGGGCCGTTTCATAGAGAGACTCGGACAGAGGCGTCCAGGTCGAGGGAAACGACTCCCCAACCGCATCCACCATGGCCGCCGTATTCGTATTGAAGGTTTCCACGGTCGATCCTGAAAAATCGATCGATTGGCGAGAACCGAGGCCCACGAGCATCCTGGCTCCGTCGCCGGATGGTTTGAATTCAAACAGCCCAAACCGCGCCTGAGTGCCAATCTGCTGAATGACCCCCGTCGGCTCGGCACTGAGCCCAATCTTGAGTTGATACTTTCTTACGCTGTAGGAATCTGAGCAGTTGCTATTAAATGAGCTGTCGTTATCGACACAGAAATAGGCCGCGTCGGTGCCAATATAGATGGTTGGGTTGCCCGTTTTGTCGGCATTAGGTATTCTTCCTACATAGGTATTGGCGCCGACTCCTGCATTGTAGTCAATTCTCGCTTGATGCGTACTGACTCCTGTCGCCTGTGCCACGACCGTTTTCAGCGCGGGAGTCCCATTCGTCGGACAGGTCCCGTCCGCAGCACGAGTGACAAAACAGTCGCCACCGGTCATCGCTCTCTTGAGGGCATCGAACCGTCTGAAGGTCGCCCAATTCAACAGGTTGCCGTCCCATTCGGCGTTCCCACAGGCCGTCGCCAAGGTGGCCTTCGTCGTGCCGGACACGAAGCGCGTGTCGGTCGTATTGTAGGTGTAGCAAGTCAGAGAATCGAAGTAGCCTGAATAACTGGTCGTGTTCGTGAACGTGAGGTCAGTGCCGACAGTAAGGCAGTCTCCGTCGTCATTACGGTCACAAGCCAGGTTCGCCATACTGCCGGAGTTATCGAGCAGCAGCAAGATGTTGGGCGCGACCTGGTCACTGACGAAGGGCGGCACGGCATAGTACTGGTCCATCGTTTGGGCCTGCAGCGCACTGGGCCCCACGAGACAACCCACCAAGGCCAGCATAACGGTTCCACGAGTGGCGATACTCCGGCTCTTCATGGCACCCTCCGTTCTTGTTGCACGAAACATAGTGTCCACCGTTTCCCTGTTACCTGGGCAGAGTCACGATCATCTTGTCGATCATGTTGCTTTGTTCTTTCGTAACGTGAAACTTCACCTCAGCGGTCACCACAAGGCGACCGGGATCCAGCACCCTTCCATAGTCGTCAAACATGACAACGTCCGGCGTCACGCCATAGGTCCGCCCATCGATGTCGAGCGTCTTTTCATAGATGGCGGTGATCGTACCGCTTTGATCGCCGACCGTTATCGAAGGAATGGGTTGGTCGTCGGCTAACGTGACGCCGACGCTCATGAAGGAGAGGGCTGTCACTGCCAACACCATTATCCCGGCGCACGCAAGCAATCGACTGTGCCCACTCATCTGGTGGCCTCGCTTGAGGTCCTTCGTCTTTTCCTCCGTGTGAGCGTCGGCCATCATGGTGATCCTCCTCTTCGAGCTTAATCTCAGCGGCCGCAGGTCTAGTACTGTCTCCGCTGACAGTAAGCACCGTTGTTATTGCAGACGTACACCGCTCCGACTTGACTGGTGAGCCCCGTAGTCACGTTTGTCGCCACACAGGTGATTTGATAAAAGTAATCCAACAGCGAGGCCGCGCCGGTGGTGGGATCAAACTGGCTTCCGAAGGCAGGATTCACATACAATCGGTCAATGTCGCCGAACACCGCGTAGCTACCCACTGTCATCGCCAGGTTTGGCACAGAGCCCGCTCCGACCGGAAAGTCCAGGTTGCCTCCATCCTTTATCAGCTCACTGTTCAACGCGGCGAGATTCGCGACCGGCACCGGCCCGGGCGGGACCGCATTGGCGAGCAATGCTGCCGGCACGGTCTTGTTTTCGAGAAACTGAATGAGCACGTTCGCGCCGGTGCTCACACAAGACTCCGCCGCGTCCATCGAGGCTTCACTGGCGCTGACGCCACCGGAAATTTGCCGCTCAAATCCCGTGACGGCAAGGATCGAAATTCCCATCAGGGTCATGATCAGAACCACCATCATGACGGTGATGAGACTTGCCCCTTGTTCGTCCCTTACCTGTGACCACTTGCGCCACTCAATCATCGTCATCTTCCTTCCCGGTTCAGGACCAGGGTCTCGCGTTCCTTGTCTCCACGGTCCTGGTCAGCACCCGTCGGCGCACCGATGCATAGGGAGGAATCTGGGCCCCCGCATCCCCGGCAATAAAGACGCCTCCAGCATGGGGATGGTCATCGACCGTGAGAAATGTGGTGGACAGGACTCCCGGTCCTGCCTGTGAATTCCCTTCTCCAAACCCACTATCGATCGATTGTTGTCGGGCAACGATCGACACTTGAACCATTTTGATTGCGGACGGTGTCATGGGTGGATTGTTGCTCCAGATCTGGTTCGAGATGTAATCCCCTTGATCGAAGATCAGGTTCGCATTCAGGTCATCAATCAGACCCTCTGGCACAGTGGGAGGCACCGTCAACCGACAGCCATCGCAGGCATAGGCGAACTGGAGATCCTCGATCCCGTTGACGATCGGCACGCAGGGGCTCGCCGCGACATTGCAGTTCGGAAGGACGCGACCAAAGGAGGCGGCCGTAGCATTCGCGATCCCGCGAACCAAGCAGGGAGCATTCCCTCCACAGATACCAAAGAAGTCTGCACCGGGAGTACCCCCAGCCAGCTGGGGAATGACTTGATAGGTGATACACTGAAGGATAAATATTTGCGTCCCCGTCGGAATCACTGTGTTTGGTCCAGGCTCTGGAACAGTTAATGGGATTGGAGAATTCGCGCCATTCACCCGATACATGACGGCGCCGCCGAGCGAAATATAGGAGTTGGCGCCGAACCCCGCCGCGGTCATAGCGGGAAGGATGGCGGCGTTGATCGTCACATTTGCAAAGCCCGCTCCGCCTAGACCAAGTGGAGCAGTAGTCTGCCAAGGCGGCGGAACAGGCGGAACACCTGGCCCGCCATAAAATGTGAGGGGCACCATGAGCGAGATTGAATCCGGCCCTGTATCATTGACCCCGACGGTCGGATTGTTATCCCCCGGAAGTATCGGCACTGGAGTTGCGCCAATTCCACAGTTCCCAACTGGAGGCGGACTCTTTGAGAGATCAATTTGAGGCCCAAAGCCCGCCATCTTGATGTCGTGGGTGATCATCTCCATGGCCCTACGCGCGTTCTGTTGGGCATCGGAAGTTTGCTCATTGGCCCGCACAGCTTTGCCGGTCATGGTCAGCGCAGCCATGCCGGCTAATACGATCACGGAGGTTATCGTGGACGCCACCATGATCTCGACCAGCGTGAATCCCTGCTCCTCTGGCTTGCCCCATGATCTCATTTCCTGCATCCACCCCTTTCCCTGCCGGCTTCTCAGTCTGGTGCGATCATTGTGTTTAACGTGACGGCTTTGGTCCCTGGTACCCAGGCTGCCGTCCCCCCGGCAATGGTGTTTCGACTTGATCCAACCCAAACGACGTTCACGTTAACGTTGTTTTGATTGAGTGTCACAGGTCCCACGGCCGCCACTGTAACCGTCGCGCTGACCCCTACCAATCCCGACGCAAAGAGGCGGGCTTGCCACTGCAGACAATCTCCTCGCGCTATCGGCTGATTCAGCGCATTCTGTGTGCAGAGTGCGGGATTCGCTGAGTTCAGATTCATCCCGTGATAGCCATTCACGAGGTTCCGCCGATTGAATTGCATCCGTTCGACGAGCTCCGCTGCAAGGTTCGTGGCAGTCGTAATTTCACTGCTGTCACTGTTGCGCGTGAACGAGAGTGTCGTCATCGCTGCTAATCCGAGCAACCCAATGGCAAGAATAGCCGCCGATGCCATGACCTCGATGAGCGTGAACCCCTGCTCTTGTCGAATCCGGCTTGTCATCATTTTGTCATCATATTGTTAGCGCGCACGTTGTCGTTCATCGCAGAACACCTCACAACATCACAAGCCTGGTGATTCCGCCTAACCCGATGTTAACGATATATTGTTGCGTTGGAGCTGCTCCCGCAGTTCCTACGACCGTGATCGTCTGTACTCCTACACCAGGCGCACTCGTCCTCATCCCATCGGAACTAAACATGACGACCCCACCGCCTGGGATGGCGCCGCTGTTGAAGGTTAATGCCGTCATATGTACCGCATCAAACCCATTCCTAAAGACCTGAACACCGGCGGGATTGGTGGTGGTCATAGAAACCCCCCCGCTCACCAGCACGATTCCGACGGTCAGAGTCTGATTCGATGTCTGCGCTCTGGTCTGGGTCATCACAAGAAAGCGGGTGATCTCGGCAGCCGTGGTTTTCGCTTGATAGTCTATGTACATCCGCCCGAAATTCGGTATGGCTATCGCCACGGCGATCCCGATAATCGCCACGGCGATTATCACCTCGATCAACGTAAACCCTGCCTGCCGTGGCAGAGACCCTTCGCGTCTTGCCGTACTAGATACACCCATAGCTGGCCGCCAATTGAGCAATTGGCATGCCGACTATTTCGCTTGGCCTATGAGTTTCAACTCATTGATTTTACATACACTCTGCAACTTATGGAGAGGGAAGACTTATGCAGATTTTCGGAGAAGACTGACAATTTGTGTCAGAATGTGGGCGTATTTTGTGCCATCCAATCATGCGAAAGATCAGCCGCAAAGCGGTGGAGTGAGTGTTGGAAACTAGTCTGGAAGGCTCGATACGAGGATCTTTGTTCTAGGGTGCAGATTAAACTTGTGGCCGTTGCAAGGCCATGCTCCATGGAGTGCAGGTCCGGCCTGGTAATGAATGAGGGAAATGGGGGCATCAATTGCGATCTATGCTGTGAAAGTTTTGACCGTCCGGTTTGGAGTACCTGTCGAAATCTCCCCTCACTTCATCGCCACGACCCTGACCTGCTGATAGGTAGTCTCTCCGCGCAGGACTTTTTGTATCCCGTCTTGTACCAGGGTCGACATCGCTTCTTTCATTGCCAAGCTGAGCATGTCGGCGGTCCTGGCTCTGGACTGGATGAGCCGCTTCATCTCTTCCGATCCTCTTAACAGTTCGTGCAAGGGAATCCGCCCCTTGAAGCCGGTTCGATTGCAGGCCTCACAGCCACGTCCACGGTACAGACTCCAATCAGTTGTGTATTCGATGCCGACGGTGGACCAGTCCTGCATGCCGTACCCCTGCACCAATTCGTCGTACTCCCGCTGGCTCGGATGATAGGCCTCTTTGCATTGGATACAGATTCGCTTACACAGGCGCTGGGCAAGCACTCCCAGCATGGCGTCGGCAAAGTTGAAGGAGTCGCACCCGAGATCCAGCAAACGGATCACCGTTTCAACTGCGCTGTTCGTATGGAGCGTACTGAGCACCAAGTGGCCCGTGAGCGAGGCTTCAATGGCGATGTCGGCGGTTTCTTTGTCCCGCATCTCGCCGATCATGATGACGTCGGGATCGGCACGCAAAAACGCCCTCATCGCAGTCGCGAAGGTGAGACCGATCTTCGGATGGACCTGGACTTGGCGGAGACCGTCCTGGGTGATTTCAATGGGATCTTCGGCCGTCCAAATCTTTCGTTCGTCGGTATTGATGTGTTTGAGAATTGCGTGCAAGGTCGTCGTTTTTCCGGACCCGGTCGGACCGACACAGAGGATGATGCCGTGGGGTTTCTCCGCAATGGCTTGAATGACCTGCAAAGTGGCGGGGGCAAATTCCATCGCGTCGAGCGGCATCGGTTGCTTGGCCGTCAGGAGACGCAGCACGACATCTTCGTCCTGTCCTGAGGTAGGCAGGGTCGCGACGCGTAATTCGACCTCTCGATCCTTCGTCAGCCGGTACCGGATCTTACCATCTTGGGGTTTGCGTCGTTCGGCGATGTCAAGATTGGCCATGACCTTGATGCGTGACACGACCGCACGCCGATAAGCCGCGGGAATCCTCATGTAGGTGAAACAGGTACCGTCGATGCGCAGGCGCACAGCCATGTCTTGACGATCCGCGTATGGTTCGACGTGAATGTCCGATGCGCCGAGGCGGTCGGCTTCGGCGATCACTTGATTGGTTAGCCGCACAATGGCTGAGTCGTTCTCGTCGATCCCGCCGGATATGGGGTCTATGGCAGGCTCAAGATGGATTTCATTGATCAACTCACCGAGAATGGCGCCGATGGACCCGCTGGTTCCCTGGCCCTTGGCCAGATGGAGAAACTGTTCGATGTCTCGGCGCAAACCTACGGCATAGCGAATGGTCATCCCTGGAAATGTGCGCCGCACGTCCCAACCCTTATCGAGATCGTGCGGATCGCTGGTGAGCACGTCGATGAGTGAGCCTCGACGCGTGATCGGCAGCCAAAGGTTCTTCTTGAGATAGTCGACGTTGAGCGTTTTGAGCAGGTCGGCATCGATCACCGTTCGTTCGTCATAGGGCAGATAGGGGCATTGATAAAAGTCGCTCAAGGCGGACCCCAATGCGTCCTTCGGAACACGATAGCGGTCAAGAAGCACCGTTTCGAGATCGAAGGCGCCATTTTTCGAATCGTCGACCGCTGCCACTACGTCGACCTGACTGATGATTCCGCGATAGACCAGCGTATCCAGCACATTCTGCTCAATCGTGCAACGAGAGAACTTCGACGCACGGCCGCCCTTCTTCCCTCCAGTCCCACCAGCCACCAGATCCGTCTCAACCGTCACGCGCAATGCCTTTCGTTCTCGCCTTCTGACTAGCCCGGTCTATCTGGTTCATCCGGTTTGTCTGGTTCATCTCGTTGACCTTATTAACCAAACAAACGAGACAAACAAAATACCAGTCTTCCTCCGCTGGCGGACTTTTTCAGCATCCGGCTAGTACTTCGCCAGCCAGGTTCCCGGCGCCCGATACACAACCGGAACCCCTTGAAAGAGTCCCTGCGCCAAATCGGCGTTGTACCAAACCTCGATACCGACGCCGGTTCCTATCGACGTCACGCTCTGTCCTGCCATCATCGCCCCATACAGATGAGCGGATCGTTCAATCCTAATCGCGCCAGCCGCATATAGCAGACCGTTGACATGGATGCCGGACAATTGCACCGGTACCCTTGTCCCTAGCGACTCTGTCCCAGGCTGTGATGGGCTGAGGGCTGGGACAGATTTCCCTGCTGCGCGAGGTCTGCACACCACATGACCCTGAACGACCAGAAGCCCTTCAAAATAGTCCATATCCAGAACCAGCGTTCCCATATTATCGGCACGCGGGGGTTGCCCATCGACTGTGTCGATGAAGATCAATCCACGATGGTCTCCGATGACATGAGATTCCAACGCATCTGTAGACGTGATTCCCTGATCCGAATCCGAGGCCCCCTGCGGATGGAGCTGCCCCATACGATCGAGTCGATAATAGGTTCCCCAGCGCAGCGCGATCTTCTTGAGCGAGGCGTAGTCCCACTGATCGAGCCTCACCCCGGGCGTCGGATATTGCTGCTGGTGCACATTTTCAGGAAGCGGAGGATTCACACTCTGGCCTGGTGGAGGAGCGATGACCGAGACGGTTCCTCCAATCCAATACTCCGTCCAGCGATCCTGCGCATACAGCATCTGGTCATACGACTGACCGGTGACTGGGGCTGCCGTACTCTTGAGGGCTACATCTTCGACTCGCTGCACTGTAAGATCGCCCAATACCCGTTGATCGCCCCAATGAACCATGACGGGAGATTCACCGCCTGGCTGCATGGCGCCGAGAGTCTGTCCAACTTGCACCGCCGCACGAACCGCAGGAATCGACAGAGCCCCAAGTTGAAGCTGAACTGTTCGTGTGACCGGCCGGTGATCGACCGTCGTAACCGTGACCTCAACCGTGCTCAGCAAGCCTGGCTGCAGAGGACCATACACTTTCAACTTCAGAATACGACCAAGTCCTCCCAGGGCACGGGAGAGGCCGCTGGGGGAATCGTTGAGCGTCTGATTGTCCGCCTGGTTCGCCGCATCAAGGAGGATATCGGGACGGTCAGCAGTCCCGACAAACTGCGAATGCCCGGCTGCGGTGAAGAACGACGGCCCGCTCGTGAAATCTCCCTGGCGCTTCACGAGCAATCCAGCAATGGATGCCGGGGTGACACTCGGATCGTGAAACCAACTCATCACGACATCCGCCGCACCGTCGGCAAACTGTTGCGCGACGTTGTCCTCTTTCATGGCGCTGACGCCCGGTCCATCCTGACCGGCCAGATAGAGAGATGTCATGCCGGCGACCCCAAGCAGAACGATCAGCATGAGCGACGTGAGAAGCACGTGACCCTTGTCGCACGGATTCATGAATTCTGATGCGCGCCGTTCTCCCATCTTCATATCCTCACTCCCATGCTTATTGGTGGCGCCGCCGTTATGTCCGGAGGCTAATCTCTCGAACCGCACGAGTCCCTCGGTCGAGTATCATCACTTCAACAACAACCCGTTTGACGAGCGCCGGCTGTGTCACGGCCTGCCCCATTTCATCCCAGTAGGAGAACCGAACCTCCCTGATATCTCTGACCAAGACACTCGCGCCGCCATCAACCTGTCGCAGCAACCTCAGAACACCCTGGTCATCGCGACGGCTATAGTAACGGACATGATTCAGGAGGGAGACAGAGGCTCCGGATGGGATCGCCCCCGTCAGCGGCTGCGTCACCGTAAGCAGACGCCGTTGTCCATTACGAGCCAGTGCCAGCGTCTCACAGCGCTCGACCCAACAGGCCACAATGGTCTTCCGATCCTCCCATCCTTGCCCATCTTCGACCAGCAGAGCCGTTTGGCCAATCGCCGCCGCTGCCGTGACCGTCGTCGAGAGGCCGTACAGATTCGCCGAAAACCCCACTGAGTCCGAAGCCACCGTGGTGAGGGAACCGGACCCTGCGAGCCGCAACTCCTGCTCAAGAACTTCTAATCCAATGCGAAGATCTTGCTGTTGGGCAACCTCACGTTGCTGCTTCATAAACTGTTGTTGGAAATAGGACAGGGCCTGAAGCGTGGCGCCCAAGACGACCAGCCCAGCCGCCATGGCAAACATCAGCTCGGTCAGGCTGGTTCCTGTCTCTGTCCGTACTCTACGGTGCATGCCTCTTGTATGCCGTCCTGACCTCATCCTGTCACTCCCAGTGCTACACGTTACCGGCTCCCAACGAATACTGGATTGGCCCTCAGGGTGCCGACACGTACTTCACGCTGGCCTTCGCTAGCTGTGTAGACTGCACGAGCTTCAATCAAGACATGCCCTGAGGCCGACAGTGAACCGGAACGGCTCGGCGTCACCGTCCAGACCAATTGGACGCTATCCTGGTCCCAACTACCTGAGTACACCCCATCACCTGCCAGCACATCGCCGCCTGCTCCATCGTCATGCATGACAAGGTCTGGGACGCCATCATGATTCAGATCGTCCAGCAGGAGCCGATCCCATCGCACAGATCGTTTCGCTTCGATCCGCGATTCCGCCATCGCCAGGGCACGCGTCGCCAATATCCCTGTTCGAAAACTCCGTTCTGCCGCCTGAAACGCCCCCATCGCACCGACCAGCCCGATCATTGTCAGCGTCATCGCCACCAGCACTTCGGCAAAACTGGCTCCTCCCTCTGTAAGAAATAATCGATCCCGCTTCATGAGACGGACACTCTTCCGGTGATGCTCACAGTGAACGTGGTTTCCCCACCCTGACTATCTCGCACGCGAATAGTTGTGGGAGTCACCGACCGACCGCTAGGATGAAATAGAAGCTCAGGGCCGGCGGTTGGCTCCTCTACGATTACTCCCTTGTCCGCGTACTGATAGACGTGCAGGATGCCCTCGGCATCTGCACGTCGAAGCGTGATTGTACGGCCCTCTCGGTCGAATATGACCCGAAGGCGCTCTCGCCTGGCCATCGCCAGTTGTCTGGCAAGCCGAAGCTCCGAAGCAATCTCTGCGGTGGCGCTGCGCGCCTGAACCCTCGCGGCCACTGTCTGATAACTCGGCACGGCCAATACAGCTATGATGCCCATAATTGCCAGTCCAATGAGGAGTTCTGTCAGACTCCAACCTTGTTCCAGTAGTTGTGATTCTCTCGGCATGCTCCCCTCTCGCAGAAGAGTTCTCCTTACGAGGATGAACGTGGTCTCCAAGACCCGTGCCCACGCTGGTCCACGGCCAGATAACTGACTGATTGGTGAGGAGCGGGAGCAGAATACTTCGCAAGTTCACACGGTTTCGCGTTGTCACGAGGAAACATGGAAGCGGAGCTGGCCTGTGCGCTGGCCGAGGAGGAAGAAGAAAACCAGAAGAATACCTCAATATTTAGATACAGGGATTTACTCGAAGAGATACAGGGGGAGCGCTAGAAGGTAGGGCCAAGAAAGCCTTGATACCAATCGAGGAGCGGTTGGGCGAAAAATAGGGAGAGGAGCGCTCCCAACACAAGGAAGGGGCCAAAGGGAATATAGTCATCACGCTTGGTGATACGCAAGGCGATCAAGCTGATCCCGATGATAGAACCAGTGAGCGAGCCGATCATGATGGTGAGGAGCGCCAGTTTCCAGCCAAGAAACGCACCGATCATCGCCAGCAACTTGATATCGCCACCTCCCATTCCCTCCTTACCAAAGAGATAGGGACTCAGCCAGGCCAGGAGCCAGAGGATGCCGCCTCCCACGGCGAGGCCGACCACAGAATTGATCACACCCACCGGCAACACGGTCACGGCTCCCAGAAGTCCGACCACCATTCCCGGTAGGGTAATGACGTTGGGGATCATCTTATGGGTGAGATCCGTTCCCGTCACCACAACCAACGCCGAAAATAACAGGGCATAGAGAGCAGTCGTCCAAGTTGGACCGAAGTACCATAAGATGGTGAGATAGCCGAGGGCATTGGTGACTTCGACGAGGGGGTAGCGTATCGAAATTGGCGTGCGGCAAGCCCGGCAGCGTCCACCAAGCCACAGATAGCTCAAGAGAGGAATATTGTCGTAGAACTCGATAGGGTGGGTGCACGAGGGACAATGGGAACCAGGCCAGACGATCGATTCGCCTCGGGGCAGTCTGAAGATGCAGACGTTGAGGAAACTGCCGATCAGCGCGCCGAGGATCCCGACCACACAATAAAAAAGCCATTCGTGCATAATCGTCTCAGGAACAGACTCCGGCTCGAAACACACTGATCGCTTTGTATGCCAAATGAAATACACTAGGCAGCTTCACTGGAACCGACCTCCTCTAGTTTACTTATGGCCAGAGGGCTCTTATAATCGCTGTCTGCTGGACGAGAGTGACTCTTGACCTTACTCCGTCACGGTGAATTATACCGTACTACTTTATTCGATAAAGGAGAACATGATAATGGCACGGACTGCAAAGACAAAAACCAAACCTTCTCTGGCCGATCTGACCCCGCCACCCCGCAAGAAGCGGCCTGAATCGCTCACCAGCCGGGAGAAAGAAATTCTCGAACTGATTTGGGCCGGGTTCAAAAACAAGGAAATCGGTCAACGGCTTAAAATCAGCGTCAAAACCGTCGAAGCGCATCGGGCCAACATGATGAAAAAGATGCGCGTCTCGAACACCGCTCAGCTGCTCAAAACCGCGATCCAGGACGGGACAATCAAGATTCGGTAGGCGCCGCCATCGGAGGGACATTCTTGCGACGCTGGCGGACCACTTCGAACAGCGCGACGGCTGCTGCAGCCGAGACATTCAACGACTGTATGCGGCCCTGCATCGGAATCCTGATGCGGTCGTCGCACTCCCCCAGCACCCCAGGACGAAGGCCTTCTCCTTCCCCTCCAAGCACCAGCGCAATCGGCCCGGTCATATCGATGTCGGTATGGAGCTTCGCCGCCTGTGGGTCCACGGCGTAGACCCACAGGCCTGCCTCTTTGAGGTCCTGAATCAAACGAATCAAATTGCCCACGCGCCCGACGGAAATGTGATCGAGCGCCCCGGCCGATACTTTCGCCACCACCGATGTCAGGCCGACTGCGCGGCGTTCCGGGATAAACACCCCATGGACACCCGCCGCTTCGGCCGTCCGCAAGACCGCTCCTAAGTTGTGGGGATCTTCGACCCCGTCAAGGAGCACGAGAAACGGTTTTTCACCTCGCGTCTTGGCCCGCTCAAAAATCCGCTCCGTCGTGTCGTAGGATTTTGCGGCGATGAGGGCGATCACGCCCTGGTGGTGTCCGCCCGGCGCCAATCGATCGAAGGTAGGCGGAGGTTCAATGTGAACGGGAATTCGCTGCGCCTTGGCCAGTTGCGCGAGGTCGGCAAATTGCCGATCGGTTCGCAGCATGAGCAGCCGCTGGAGTGGACGAGAGCCGGCGCGCAAGGCTTCGCGCACGGCATGCAGCCCATAAATCAGTTCCGGCTGACTATCGCTTCCACCGGCTGGTGCCGTCGGGCTTGTCCTCGATGACGATGCCGTGGGAGGCGAGGAACTGACGAATCTCGTCGGCCTTCTTGAAGGCCTTCTGTTTTCTGGCTTCATTGCGCTCCTGCAAGAACTTCTCAATCTCGACATCCGTCATCGAAGACTTCACTGTGACAGGCAAAGCCGTGTCGGTCTCCTCGACTTGATGAACCGGCACAACAAATGGGCCAAACTGCCACTTTTCCAACTGAAACAATCCCAGATTATTGCCAAGCGATCGGAATTCATCTCTGGCGATCTTTCGCGCCTCAGTCGAAAGGCCTTGGCCAATAAACTTATTGACGTCGCTTTTCAATCGTTGTAGTTCTGCAATGGCCACTGATGTGTTGAAGTCATCGTCCATCGCCATGCGAAACGCGACCCTGCATCGTTCAATGGATTCCATCAGCCCCTTGTCAGCCGTGGCTTTTTCTTCAGACTCTTTCAGTCGTATAAACAGGCCGTAGAACCCATCTGCTGCATTCTTGGCTTCCAATAAACCTTGATCGGAAAAATCCAACGGGCCGCGGTAATGGGTTCCGAGCAGGAAGTACCGCAGCATCTCTCCGGTTTCCGCCTCAGGCCATTTCGACTTCTCAAAGATCTCGCGAATCGTGAAAAAATTCCCCAGGGACTTGGACATCTTCTCCTGGCTGATCTGCACAAAACCATTGTGGACCCAGTAGTGTGCAAATTCTTTTCCCGTCGCGCCACAGGACTGCGCAATCTCGTTCTCATGATGAGGGAAAATGAGGTCCAATCCCCCGCCGTGAATATCGAATGTCTCACCCAAATGGCGCATCGACATGGCAGAACACTCGATGTGCCAGCCGGGGCGCCCAGAGCCCCAGGGGCTGTCCCATGACGGTTCGCCTGGCTTGCTGCTTTTCCAGAGAGCGAAATCCATCGGATGACGCTTCCGTTCATCCACCTCCACTCGCGCGCCGGCCTGCAAGTCCTCGAGCTTTCGTTTCGAGAGACGGCCATAGGACTGGTATTTCTCGACCTGGAAGTAGACATCGCCGGCCACTTCATAGGCGAGGCCTTTCTGAATCAGCCTGCTGACCAGCTCAATGATCTCGGCCATATGCTCGGTCGCTTTTGGTTCATTCGTCGCCCGCCTGATTCCAAGCTTCCCCATATCCTGATAGTAGGCCTCAATGAACTCGGCGGTGATCGCGTCGCAGGATACGCCTCGTTCATTCGCCCGCTTGATGATCTTGTCATCCACATCGGTGAAGTTCTTGACGAATTCAACCTTGTAGTCGCTGAACTCCAGATAGCGCCTGATCACATCGAACACGAGCGCGCTACGCGCATGGCCGATATGGCAATAGTCGTATACGGTCACGCCGCAGACATACATCCGCACAGTCTTCGGCTGGAGCGACTGGAACGGCTCTTTTTTCCCGGTGAGGGTGTTGTAGATCGAGAGCATGGGCTGGTTACAACTCCGGAGTGACGCGGCGCTTCGGCCAATGGGACCAGAGAAAATAGCCCACGGCAAGCGCCAGGCAGATGCCGATCGCGATATCGAACTGATGGAAATAGTCTCTCAGGTGCTCCCACTGCTCGCCCATTTTCACGCCGATATAGGCCAATAGGTAACACCAGGGCAATGCGCCGAGAAACGTGTAGAGCATAAACCGATAAATATTCACTCTGGCGATGCCGGCCGGCAACGAGATGAAGGTCCGAACGACTGGAAGCATCCGGCTGAAAAATACCGCTGCATCGCCATATTTCGCGAACCATCGATCCGCCATCTCGATGTCTTTTCTCGACACCAGCACATAGGGCCCGTATCGCTCGACGAAGGGACGGCCTCCCCACACGCCAGCGTAGTAGGCCACAACCGACCCAGCGACGTTCCCGAGAGCACCGGCCAATGTCACGCCCAGCATCGTGAACTGTCCCGTCGTCACAAGATACCCGGAAAAGGGCATGATGATTTCGCTGGGTAGGGGAATGCAGGCGCTCTCAATGGCCATAGTGATAAAAATACCGGTGTAGCCGAATGTCGAGATCGTTGACACAACAAATCGGCTAAGCTCTGTAATGATTGCTTCGATCAGATTGCCCACAGTACTCTAACTACTCCGCTTGCCCTTCAATTTCGACGATGCCGCCACCCGACGCGCATTCGGACGGCGCACCGTTTCCCACTTCCGGAATCGATCTAAGGCTCCGTGATTCGTCGTATCGAGGTGAATGGGGGTGAGTGAAACCGCTCCTTGTTCAAGCGCCTCATGGTCGGCATCCTTGCTTCGGCTCCACGACATACGGGTTCCGGCAATCCAATAGTAGGTCCGGCCATGCGGATCGATCTTTTCAATGATCGGATTGTCGAAGCGCCTGCGGCTGAGACAGGTGACTCGGACTCCTGTGATCGACCCGAACGGCCGGTTCGGAATATTAAGATTCACGAGCGTTTCATCCGGCAAACCCTCTTTCAGAATCAAGCGAGCGATACGAACGGCATACCGAGCCCCGGCGTCGAAATGAAAATGTTCCTGCCCCTCCTGTGACACGGCCATAGAATGGACACCGAGAATCGTTCCTTCCATCGCCGCCGAGACCGTCCCGGAATACAACACGTCGTCGCCAAGGTTCACGCCTTTATTGATTCCTGACACAAGGAGATCAGGCGGCGCAGGCAGAAGTTTCAATACGGCCAGATTCACACAATCGACAGGCGTTCCGTTGACCGCATAGATCCGTGTCCCAAGCTGCTGTACTCTCAGCGGCTTATGAAGCGTCACGGCATGTGCCACCGCAGTCCGCTCGCGATCCGGCGCGACCACCCAGACCTCGCCCACTTTCGACAAGGCCTTGGCGAGTGCCGTTAAACCAGGCGAGTGAATCCCATCATCGTTCGTGACCAAGATGCGCATAGGTCCGTCAGTAACAAAAAAAGCTGCCGGCGGCAGCTCTCTGTTTCAGTGTTGACTGCTGAGAACTGAGTACCCGACTATCCTATTCGTCCCAGTCCTCAGCGCTATATGTTTTGGTCGGGGCGAGCCGATTTGAACGGCCGACCACTCGCACCCCAAGCGAGTACGCTACCGGGCTGCGCCACGCCCCGACACATTCTATTCAATTCCAGCCGTCTCCCGCATTGTCCTCTGGGAGCGGCTGGAATGCAACCGGTTCGGAAGAGATGAGGCGGGACCGACCTCAGTCAGAATGCGACTCCAAAACTTTGAGAATCGCCTGGAGATTCCCCCGAAGTTTCTGCGCAAGTTCTTTGGGGCGCACCCGCTGGCTTGCCACCCGGCCTCGCCTGGCCCAGTATCGTTTGACACCTGCGAGCGTATGTCCCTCTTCATAGAGCATTCGCTTGATCTCCAGCACCGTTTCGACTTCTCGCTTGACATAGAGCCTCTGATTCCCACGACTTTTCTTGGGCTTGAGAAACGGGAACTCTGATTCCCAGAAGCGCAACACATAAGCCGGTAGCTCGGTAATCTGGCTGACCTCGCCGATCTTATAAAAGATCTTGCTGCCCAGCCTGGGCTTGTTCCCCATGACCGGTCCTCGTGGTGGGATGAGTTAAGGTGATTAAGCGAGGCTATGAATTGACGTATTTCTTAAACACTTGACTGGGACGAAAGGTCACCACGCGACGAGGCGTGATTCCTATTTCTTCACCGGTTCGAGGATTCCGACCCTTCCGTGCTCCCTTACTGCGCACGACAAAATTTCCAAATCCGGCAATCTTGACCGACTCTCCCTTGTGCAACACATCTTTCAACATATTCAGCACAAGTTCGACAATATCCGCGGCTTCATTTTTCGAAATACCGACCTGCTTGTAAATTTCGTTCGCGATATCTGCCTTTCTCATACATTCCCCTCCGACACTTGCGCAAACTTCCCGAATGATCGCCTGTAAGCTTACTACGAACGATTAGCAGTTTCGCCATAAGTTACGTGAGGTTATAAGACCTGTCAAGAAGAAAGATGCCGGATCGGATGTCCCACTCATTTGTCTTTGGCAAGCAGCTTGTATTCGATGCTGTCCGCCAGCGCTTGCCAGCTCGCTTCCATGATGTTCTCAGACACGCCGACGGTGCCCCATTTATCCTTATGATCGCCTGACTCGATCAACACCCGGACCTTGGACTCCGTCCCACGATTGGCCGACAGCACTCGCACTTTGTAGTCGAGCAGTTTGACTTCTCGCAGCTGGGGATAGAATCTTTCCAACGCTTTCCGCAACGCATGGTCAAGCGCATTGACTGGACCTGCTCCGACTGCCGCCGCATGTTCCACCACGTCACCGACCTTCACCATTACGGTAGCTTCGGACGATGAGGCGCCATGGTCTTGTTTTTTCTCGACAATCACCCGAAATCCAAGGAGTTGGAACGCCGGTCTGTGCGTCCCCATCGCCTTCAGCATGAGCAATTCGAAAGAGCCTTCCGCCGCCTCAAATTGGTATCCTTGACTTTCACGCTCCTTCAACACGTCGATCAACTCCTGCAACTTGACGTGATTCTTGTCCAATTTGATCCCGTAGGCCTCGACCTTCTCCAGCAACCCACTCCGACCTGCCGCGTCCGATACCAGCACACGCTGGCGGTTGCCGACCAGCCCCGGAATCACATGTTCATAGGTCGCAGGATTCTTGAGCACCGCATGGATATGAACTCCGCCCTTGTGAGCAAACGCCGAATCTCCCACATAGGGCTGGTGCTTATTGGGCATGAGATTCGCGATCTCGGCCACGAATCCCGAGACCCGTTTGAGATGGCTCAAACGGTCTCTTAACGCCGGACGTTTCATCTTCAGTTCAAGATTTGGAATAATTGAACAGAGATTGGCATTGCCGCACCGCTCACCAATCCCGTTAATCGTCCCCTGCACTTGCACCACACCAGTTTCGATCGCGACCAGCGAATTTGCAACGGCCATTTCGCAATCGTTGTGGGCATGAATCCCCAAGGGCACCGCACACTCCCGCCGAACGACCTCGCAGACCTCTTTGATCTCCCAGGGCATCGACCCGCCGTTGGTATCGCAGAGAATCACCCGCTCGGCCCCGGCCGCAACGGCATGACGAATGGTTTCCAGCGCGTAGTCCGGATTGGCCTTGTATCCGTCAAAGAAATGCTCCGCATCGTAAAACACCCTCCGGCCTTTCGAGCGGAGATGGGCCACGGAATCGCTGATGAGTTCGAGATTCTTCACCAGGGAAATGCCGAGCGCATCGGTGACGTGCAGCGACCAGGTTTTCCCAAAAAGCGTGATGATCGTAGTCTCTGCGTCCAGCAACGCCCGGATATTCGGATCCTTCTGCACCGCGTTGCTCGATTTTCTCGTCGCCCCGAATGCCACCACCGTCGCCGTCTGCAATGGAACAGTCTTGATCATCCGAAAGAACTCGATGTCTTTAGGGTTCGCCCCAGGCCATCCGCCTTCAATGAACTGCACACCCAGCCCATCCAACTGTTGGGCGACCCGAACCTTGTCTTCAGCCGAGAAACTGACATCTTCGGCCTGAGCCCCGTCCCGTAAGGTCGTGTCATAAATCTCCAGCGTAGCGGGCCGGGCGGCCGACGGAGGAGCGCCGGGCGACACAGTGCTGAGTGGCCGGCCATGCGAGGATCGTGATTGTGAATACTTTCGAGCCATAGAGGAAACGATACCAGGAGCGGGACAACCCTGTCGAGACTCACCTCGCCGAAATCCGCTACTTCACGCTTCGATCCCCTGCCGGAGACTGATCCAACCCGAACGCGTTATGAAGCGAACGCATCGCGAGTTCGGCATACTTCTCATCGATAACACAGGAGATCTTGATCTCCGACGTGCTGATCATGAGAATATTCACGCCTTCCTGCGATAAGACTTCGAACATCTTGGCGGCGACTCCTGAATGGGAACGCATTCCAACTCCAACCAGCGAAACTTTCGCGATCGCCTCGGTTACGGCGACCGATTTGGCGTCGATACTTTTCGCCACATCCTGAATCAGCGGCAGGGCTTTCTTAATGTCTGCCCGTGGAATCGTGAAGGAAATGTCCGTCATGCCCGACTGACTCATATTCTGGATGATCATGTCGACATTGATGTTGGCCTTGGCTACCGGCCCGAACAGTTTGGATGCTATACCTGGCTTGTCCGGCACGCCCACAATGGTGATCTTGGCCTGATTTCGATCGCCGGTGACTCCCGACACCGCGACCGCTTCCATATCCTCATCTTCACGCATCACAAGCGTTCCCTTCCCTTCTTTGAAGCTGGAGTTCACCTCTACGGGCACATTGAACTTCGCGGCAAACTCGACGGAGCGGCTCTGCAGCACCTTGGCGCCCAGACTGGCCATTTCCAGCATTTCCTCATAGGAAATCTTGTCGATTCGTCGAGCCGCCGGCACAATGTTGGGGTCCGACGTGTACACGCCGTCAACGTCGGTAAAAATAATGCACCGATCGGCCTTCAGCGCCGCAGCCAGCGCGACTGCTGTGAGATCGGAGCCTCCGCGTCCCAACGTCGTGACATCCGATTGCTCGTTGATCCCTTGAAAACCGGCAACCACTGGAATGACCCCATTGAGCAGAGCCTCGCGGATTCGATCGGCGCTCACCCGGGTAATTCGCGCTTTCGTATGGGCACTGTCGGTCATGATCCCGACTTGGCGCCCTGTAAAGGATTGAGCATCGAGCCCCCGCGCCCGCAGGGCCATCGCCAGCAAGGCGATGGTCACCCGTTCTCCGGTCGACAGTAACATGTCGAGTTCGCGATCATCCGGCAGCGGCGCGACTTCGTGCGCCAACCGAAGCAATCGATCCGTTTCTCCGCTCATTGCTGACAGGACTACCACAATGCGATGGCCATCTTTATGAGCCTTCTCGACGCGGTCCGCCACACGGTGAATCCGCTCGACCGTGCCCACCGACGTTCCCCCATATTTTTGGACAATCAGCGCCACGACCGTCAGGATCCTTTTGCGAACAGTCGCACGACGAACTTCGTCGCATCACGAGGAGGCACGACCGAGGCTCTAGCATCGGCTTCGATAAATCTCCGTGCGGCCTCGGCAGAGGAGGCTGCCGCACTATCACGATAGGCAAAAAACCCGGGACCTTCTGCCGCCTGACCATGATGCACGTTACCCGAGTCGCAGACGGCCACGATGCGATAGGCGCCCAATTTGGCCAGTCCTTCGAGTAGCGGCCCCACCAGCTCGCGATCGACCGCTTCGATCCCCTTCACCTTGGCCGCGACATCCGCCCCGTAGACAACCTCGTCCGGTAACTCCACATGCACGTAGGCAAAATCATGTTTCTTGAGCTCCTCCAGAGCGACCACCGCTTGAGTTCGAAGATCCACGCCGGCCAATCTGGCGCCGTCCACGGCTTCGAGCCCGGCCATGATGCCGAGTCCGCGATGGACATCATTCGGTGAAACCACCACACCGGACATCTTTAATCGCTCACAGAGGCTTGGCCAAAGAATGGCCTTGCCTTGGCCCCAGAGCCAGAGACAATTGGCCGGCTTCTTCCCAGCTCCCAACCGTTCATCGTTGAGGGGATGATCGCGCAAGATCTGAAACGAAGCGTCCATGAGTTTCCAAAGAAAGTCGGACCCATCCCCCGTCGGCAATACATCGGCGATCGGTCGACCAACCAATAATTGTGGATCTGTACAGACCGCTCGCGACTTCCCGCCGACCCATACCATGAGATGCCGGTGGCCTAAGCCTTGGTAGAACTGAATCATCTCGGACCCGAGCTGCTCATTGATCGCCTCGATCAATTCGCGGGCCTCTTCTGTCGAAATCAGGCCTGCCGTCGCATCATCCATGACCATGTGCGGTCCGAGCTTCTTGATCTCGTTCAGTCCACCTTTACTCCCGAACTGGGCGTCCGCCCGCAACGTGACCATCGTACAGCGATAGACCACATCATGCTCGCCGATGGCGACCCCCAGACTGGCCGCTTCGAGCGGACCGGGACCCTGGTAGTATTTCTTGGGGTCGTATCCGAGGATGGTGGTTCCCATCAGACCGCTTCCCTGTCGCACGTTCTCAGGCGCCGCAGCCAGGAGCCCAAGCTCCCCGCCTTGCGCGAGACGATCCAGGTGAGGGGTCGAAGCCGCTTGAAGAGGAGTCCGTCCGCCCAATTCTTTCCGGGAATGATCTGCCATCCCATCGACATGGAGAATCACATGTTTCATTGAAGCCCTGCTCGCATGGTGTCTATACCCTTAACAGACGAGCGACATCCTCCCGCGTCGCTCTAACGGTTTTCGGTTGGACCGATACGCTGATGGCTGTGTCGGCATCTTTCAGTCCATGGCCGGTCAAGGTACAGACCACGGTCTCGCCTTCACGCAATCCGCCTTGCCTGCTCAACTTCATCACGCCGGCAACCGATGCGGCGGACGCCGGCTCGCAGAAGACCCCTTCCGTCGCCGCCACCGCCCTATAGGCCTGCAGGATCTCTTCATCCGTCACCGAATCGATCGCTCCCGTGGATTCCTTCACAGCAATCAAGGCCGCTTCCCAGCTGGCCGGATTGCCGATCCGGATCGCTGTGGCCACGGTCTGCGGGTTCTCCACGATGCGACCGAGCACGATGGGCGCGGCACCAGCCGCCTGAAATCCGACCATGCGAGGCAGCCTCGTGGATTGATTGGCCGCACGATACTCCCGGTATCCCTTCCAATAGGCAGTAATGTTACCGGCATTCCCAACCGGCAGCACATGAACAGTCGGGGCATCGCCGAGTTCATCGCAGACCTCCATCGCGGCGGTTTTCTGCCCCTCGATCCGATAGGGATTGATCGAGTTGACCAACTCGATGTGGTAGGTCGCCGACAATTCTTTGACGATGGTCAACGCCTGGTCGAAGTTTCCTTCGATCTGGATGACTGTGGCTTGATGCATCATGGCCTGTGACAGCTTACCCATCGCGATCTTCCCGGCAGGAATCAACACATAGACCGCCAGTCCCGCCCGCGCACCATAGGCTGCAGCGGAGGCAGATGTATTCCCCGTGGAGGCACAGATCACCGCCGTGGCGCCGGACTCAACGGCCTTCGAGATGGCCATCGTCATGCCGCGATCCTTGAACGATCCTGTCGGATTCATGCCTTCGAATTTGAGATAGAGATCGACGCCGGGAGCGATCTGCTTAGCCAGCCGCGTCGCCCTGATGAGCGGAGTGTTGCCCTCACCGAGCGTCACCACGGGGGTACGTTCGGTCACCGGCAGAAACTTTCGATATTCTTCGATCACACCACGCCAGCGATTCATCGCATTACTCGTCCTTGCCCTCGACCCGGATCAAGGTGGTGGGCTCGGAGATGAAGGCCATGCGATTGATCGCTCGCAGTGCCGTTTGGACATCGCGCTCCGTGGCGGTATGGGTCTTGATCACGACCGGAACCGTTTGCCCTTCGCGGCGCCCCTGTTGGAGGACGGATGAGATACTGATACCGCACCGGCCCAGCTCCCCTGCGATTTGCGACAAGACGCCGGGGCGGTCCAACACCATAAAGCGGAGGTAATAGAGCGAGCTGATTTCTTCCATCGTCCGCATCCGAAGCGGACGACGCTGGTCCTGCTGGAACGAGACGGGCGGCACTCGCCCAACCGCGCCTTTCAACAGATTGCGGGCGATGGCGATGAGATCACCGACCACCGCACTGCCGGTCGGCATGGAGCCGGCGCCCCGGCCATAGAGCACCACGTCGCCCACGGCATCGCCGACAAGTTGAATCGCGTTGTAGACTCCTTCGACTTGGGCGATCGGAGATGAGGAAGGCAGCATCGTGGGATGCACTCGGGCTTCGACTTCGTTGCCGACCAGCTTGGCAATGCCCAGCAGCTTGATCGTACAACCGAACTCTTTGGCGTACGCGATATCGAGCGGCGTAATGTGGGTGATCCCCTCGGTGTATACATCTTTGACATTGACCGGTGTTCCATAGGCCAGCGCCACCAGGATCGCCAGCTTGTGCGCCGAATCAATACCGGCCACGTCGAATGTCGGATCCGCTTCGGCATAACCAGCCTGCTTCGCTTCGTCGAGTACCGTTTCAAAACTCTGGCCTTCATGGGTCATGCGCGAGAGAATGTAATTGGCCGTTCCATTGATGATCCCATAAATGGATTGGATGGTGTTGGCCGCCAGCCCTTCCCTCAATGCCTGGATGACGGGAATCCCCCCACCCACGCTCGCTTCGAAACCCAGGTCGACGCCCGCGCGGGACGCCGCGGCAAATATTTCTTCTCCGTGTAACGCGAGCAAGGCCTTATTGGCGGTGACGACATGTTTGCCTGCCGCAATGGCTTCCAGGATGATGCGTTTGGCAGAATCGCAGCCCCCGATCAACTCAACGACGATATCGATCGACGGATCGGTGAGAATCTGCTTCGCATCGGTCGTGAGCAGGCCGGACGGCAGGATAAGGCCTCGGTCACGTGTCACATCGAGGTCCGCAATTCGAACGATCTCGATCGGCACACCGACCCGGCGGCTGATCAAGGCGGCATTCTCCAAGAGAATTTTCGCGACACCCGTCCCGACCGTTCCGAACCCAATGATGCCGACGCCCACGCGCGAAATCATTCTTCCGACCCCTCAAGCTTCAGAGTCTTGCGAATGCCTCGCACGGCTTGCCTCGTGCGATGTTCATTTTCGACGAGGCCGAACCGCACATACTCGTCCCCGCCTTCACCGAACCCGATCCCGGGAGACACGGCCACTTTCGCCTCGCGGAGCAGGAGCTTCGAAAACTCCAACGACCCCATCGACCGATAGGGCAACGGAATCCTGGCCCAGACGAACATGGTGGCCACGGGCTTGTTCACCTGCCACCCGATGCGATTCAGTCCGCTCACCAACACATCGCGACGCTTCTGGTAGCGCAGCACCGTTTCCTTGACACAATCTTGTGGTCCATTGAGGGCAATGACGCTGGCGATCTGCAGAGGCTGGAAAATACCGTAATCCAGGTAGCTCTTGATCTTGGCCAAGGCTCCGACAACCTCGCGATTACCGCAACAAAAGCCCACGCGCCAACCGGGCATGTTGTAGGCCTTGGAGAGGGTATAGAACTCGACGCCGACATCCTTGGCCCCGGGAACCTGTAGGAAGCTCGGCGCCTTATATCCGTCGAACACCAAGTCGGCGTAGGCGAGGTCATGAATGACAATCACGTTATGTTCTTTGGCAAAGGCGACGATTTTCTTAAAAAACGCAAGATCCACCACGGCGGTGGTGGGATTATGGGGAAAATTGATGACCAAGATCTTAGGCCGCGGAAAGGTCTGGCGATAGACCCGTTGTAAGTCGTCGAAGAAGTCACTGTCCGGACGCAACTCAATCCCTCTGACTTCTCCGCCCGCAATGATGAAACTATACATATGAATGGGATAGGTCGGCGTCGGCGTCAGGACGACGTCGCCAGGACCGATCAAGGCCAGCGCCAGATGTGCCAATCCTTCTTTGGAGCCGATCGTGACGATGGTCTCGGTCTCAGGATCCAGATCGACATCGTAATTCCGCTTGTACCACCCCGCGATCGCATGCCGTAGTTTCGTAATCCCACGCGAGGCCGAGTAGCGATGATTTTTCCCCTTCCGCGCTGCCTCAATCATCTTCTCGACAATATGGCTCGGCGTCGGTTGGTCAGGATTTCCCATTCCGAAATCGATAATGTCTTCGCCCTGTTGACGAGCCTCGAGCTTGAGACTCTGCACCTGGGCAAACACATACGGCGGCAGCCGTTTGATGCGATAAAATCCGTCACCTAATCCCATGAGGTCCTCTGTCAGCAATCCTCACATGCGCGGAGGCATCGACAGACCGCCCTCCTCCGCATCAGGGGGCCTATTCTAATGGCGGGGGGCGCATCGAGTCAAATTATGTCGTGATTCTGTGGGGTTCGGTATGCCGACCCTTCAGACTGACTGGGACAACATGCCACCAACTCCCCCTCCCAGTCCTTGCCCCTCCCAGCCAATTTCTGTTACAACTGCAACGCTGTTCGCACTCATCACGCAACTCAGTTTCTCCTTGCTCCACATAGCCAGAACGGAGGATCCGTGCCACGACTTGGGGTGAACATCGACCATGTGGCCACCTTGCGCCAGGCCCGTGGTGGAACCGACCCGGACCCCCTTGCCGCCGCAGTACTGGTGGAATTGGCCGGGGCTGACGGTATTGTCGTCCACCTCAGAGAAGATCGGCGCCACATTCAAGACCGCGATCTTCGCCTCTTACGGGACCTCATCCGCACCAAGCTCGATCTGGAGATGGCCGCCGATGAGACGATGGCCAAAATTGCCCTGACCATCAAACCCGACATGGTCACGCTCGTCCCGGAAAAGCGTCAAGAGCTCACGACCGAAGGCGGCCTGGACGTGACCGGCCATAAAGATCGTATCCAGCAGATCGTGACCCTCCTCCACGATGCCGGCATTCCTGTCAGCCTCTTCATCGAACCGGATTTGGCCCAGGTCAAAGCTGCGCACAGAATCTCAGCCGATTTCGTTGAACTCCATACGGGCCGGTATGCGAACGCCAAGCGCTCGAAAGAAGCCGACGCCGAGGTAGAGGCTATTACTCAGGCCGCGAAACTTTCCTGCAAACTCGGAATGGGTGTCAACGCCGGCCATGGATTGGATTATCGCAATGTGACGCGGTTGACTCACATTTCGGAAATCGTCGAATGCAATATCGGCCACAGCATCATTGCCCGAGCGGTTCTGGTAGGACTCGACCAAGCCGTCAGGGAAATGAAAGCGTTGGTGAGTTGAACCATCACTCCGGAACGGCACGCAGCGTTTCTCCATAGACAACGCGATTCGTCTCTGTCATGACATTGCACTGCAAGCAACAGATTTCCTTTCTCCCCACACCCATCCGAATCCTCATGCGGTATCGGTCCCGCACAAAAGGCCACCGATGAAGATCGTGACAGGAACCGAGATGCAAACGCTCGATCGCCGCACTATCACCGAAGCGCATGTCCCCAGTACCGTCTTGATGGAACGGGCCGGCGAAGGAATTGTCAGGCATCTGGAGGAGCACTATGGACCAGCACGAGGCAAAACCATTACCATCCTCTGCGGGAAAGGGAATAACGGAGGAGACGGACTGGTTGTGGCTCGACTGCTGCACCGTCGACGTGCGCGGATTCACGTGGTGCTCCTCACGCCGATCACCGACCTGAGCCGCGATGCCGCAACCATGTATCGTCGGCTCATTCGGGTCACGGGACGAGCAGTGATCGTTCGATTCTTGTCTGCCGAACAGGTACGGCCCCTCCTTGCCTCCAGCGACATCCTTGTCGATGCTCTCCTCGGCACTGGACTCTCTTCCCTGGTAACCGGAGCCTACCGTGAGGCCATCGAGCTCATCAACAGTGCCGGAAAACCCGTCATCGCGATTGATGTCCCGTCTGGCCTCCATGCCGATACCGGCGCCATCCTAGGGCACGCAATCCGCGCCACATTGACCATCGCCTGTGGCCTCCCGAAACTCGGCCTCTATGTCGATGCAGGAATCGATCGGGCTGGCGCAATCCACGTCATAGATATCGGCATTCCACCCGCCTATGTGGAGGCCATCGAGAGCCGGACCCTGCTCCTGACAGGCGACAGTGCGTTTCAGTCTCTACCAGACCGCGTACCTTCCTCCCATAAGGGAACGTTTGGCCATGCGGGGATTATTGCAGGCTCCGTGGGGAAAACCGGTGCGGCCGCGTTGGCGGCCCGTGCGGCCCTCCGCGTTGGAGCCGGCCTGGTGACCGTCGCCACCCCCAGCAGCGTCAACGATGTACTGGAAGCCAAGTCACTGGAAGCGATGACAATGCCTCTCCCGGAAACGAAGGCACGGACACTCGCCCGCTCTGGACTCGATCGTGCCGTAACCTTTATCCAGGCACGCACAGCGATCGCCATCGGTCCCGGGCTCTCAACCCATCCTGAGACCGTTGAGCTCGTTCAGTTGTTGATGAAACATCTGGACCGCCCCTCGGTTCTCGATGCCGATGCACTCAATGCCTTGGCTGGCCGGGCCTCGTTGCTGACCGAATGTAAAACTCCGCCCATTCTCACCCCCCACCCCGGTGAGATGGCCCGGCTTGAAGTCGATGCCACCACGCAGACGGTCAACGCAGACCGAATCGGCACGGCCAGACGGTTTGCTCGAGAACGTGGCGTCTTCGTCGTCTTAAAAGGCGCACGAACCATCATCGCCCGCCCTGACGGGCTTGTCGCCATTTGCCCGACCGGCAATCCCGGCATGGCCACAGCAGGAACCGGCGATGTGTTGACCGGCATGATCGTCGGCTTACTGGCGCAAAGGATTCCCGCATGGGAAGCTGCCTGTGCCGCAACCTATTTTCATGGACTGGCTGGCGACTTGGCCTCCCAACACCTCGGACAGCCCGGGATGCTCGCCAGCGACCTCATCTCTCAAATTCCTTATGCGCTCCAACGGACAAAAACGACCTAACGCCACCCGGCCAGTCAAGGCGAAACAGCCTGCCGCTCGGCATAACGCTACGTCGAGCCTGCCGTGGAAGCTGTTGTCCACATCACACCAGCACACCGATCGGCTAGGCCAAGCGATTGGCTGCGTACTTCGCGGGGGAGAAACGATCGCGCTCTACGGACCGCTTGGAGCCGGCAAGACGGCGATCGTTCGCGGAATCGCACAAGGTCTTGGCGCATCGCCAATGGCGGTGACCAGTCCCACATTCGTCATGATTCACGAATACGATCAAGGGCGCCTGCCGCTTGTCCATGTGGATCTGTATCGTATTCGCACAGCCCGCGAACTTGAATCGACAGGATTGACCGAGTATTTCTCGGGCCTGACCGTGACGGCCATAGAATGGGCCGACAAGGGCCTTGCCGCGCTGCCGCAGGACCGGATCGAAATTACTCTGCACCATCGTACCGTGCGAAGCCGAACGATTCAGTTGCTCGCAACAGGGCCACAGTCTGACGAGGTCCTCGCCCGCTTGCGTATACAGAACAGCAAGACGAGCAGGGTGCATCGAACATCACCACGCCAGGCCTTGAAGAAGAAGGCAACAACGAGGTCATGATTAGGCTGATTTTGGTCGGAGTCCTGCTACTCCTCTCCCTGGCTTTTTTCCTTCAGAACCAGGAACAGGAAGTCACGCTCCGATACTTCTTTGGTCTCTTTGAAGCCTCGACGCCGATCTATAAGCCCATCCTGGCAGGGTTCGCAGTAGGGCTGCTAGTCTCCGGCATTCTTCTCTTTCCTCCATGGGTGCGGAGTCGTATCGAACTCCGCCGAAAAACCAAAGCACTGCAGGAAGCTGAGGTAGACTTAGAGCGATTACGCCTCTCGCTCGAAAAAGTCACCGGCCATATATCCCCCAGCCTGACGGGCGAACCACATCGAGACCGACGCGATGAGTGACGCAGACGTCTCACCGTTGATGCGGCAATACCGCGATATCAAGCGCGGTTATCCCGACGCCGTTCTGTTATTTCGCGTCGGAGACTTCTACGAAATGTTTTACGCGGATGCGCAGATCGCCTCCAAGCTGCTCTCCATTGCCCTCACCTCTCGAGACAAATCCAGCGCCAACCCAGTTCCGCTCTGCGGAGTGCCCTACCATGCTGCGCAAGGTTATATCGCAAAGCTTCTCAAGGCCGGGCGGACCGTCGCACTCTGCGAGCAGGTGGAGGATCCGAAACTCGCGAAGGGTCTCGTACGGCGAGAAGTCGTTCGTTTGTATACGCCAGGTACGCTGATCGATACTGAGTTCCTCTCTCCCGGAGAGTCGCATTTCCTGGCGGCTGTCGCCTTCTCCGATGCCACGACCCTATCTGTCAAGGGACAATCCGTCATTGGGCTGGCCTGTGTGGACGTCTCCACCGGGGAGTTTTGGATGACAGAGTTCCAAGGGGCACAGGCAGAGGTCCAGCTCATAGATGAACTGGCTAGGCTGGAACCGCGTGAACTGCTCCACCCCGATTCCGCTACGAATGCCGGATCGTGCCTGACTCGCCTGCGTGGGCCACGCCTCTGCGCACAACCCTCGGCCTCCTTCAATCCCAAAGACGCCAAGCATCTACTCCAGACACAGTTTGCGGTGCACTCGCTCGACGGATTCGGCTGTCGCGGCCTGACCGCCGGGATCGGAGCCGCCGGAGCGGTCCTGCGATATTTTCGTGAAACCCAACCAACCGCCTCCCTTGCACACCTCCGCCGCATACACACACGCTGGAGCGGCGACGCCATGCATCTTGATAGCGCCACGATTCGCAATCTCGAACTTGTGCGGCCATTGGGAGCCGCTGAGCACCGATTGGGTCAGGATCAGCCCACGGTCTTGTCGGTGTTGGACCGCACCGCGACGGCCATGGGCAGTCGCTTGTTACGCGAGTGGCTCGTCAGACCGCTCCTCGATCGCGGCGCCATTCAAGCTCGGCTCGATGCGGTCGGGGAGTTGAAAGACCGGATTCAACAACGCGTGTCGTTCCGGACTACGCTCCGTGATGTGCAAGACATCGCTCGTTTGAGCAGCCGCGTGACGCTCGGCGTCGCGGGACCTCGCGAACTACTCGCCTTGAAACAGTCCGTGAGCGCCCTGCCTGAGTTACGGTCCCACCTCCAGCCGTTCGGCGCCTCGTTACTGGCCGGTGTCCGTGAGTCGTGGGACGACTGTCGCGACGTGCATGACACGATTGAGCAGGCCGTCAAGCCGGATGCGCCGATGTCACTCCGTGACGGCGGCATGATTCGAGAAGGGTACCATGCCGGGGTCGATGAACTGCGCAAGGCAAGCACGGAAGGCAAGGGATGGATCGCCTCCTTAGAAGCCAAAGAACGTGAGCGGACAGGGATCGACTCGTTGAAGGTTCGCTACAATCAGGTATTCGGCTACTACATCGAAATCACCAAGACGCACCTCTCCCGCATCCCGCCCGATTACATTCGAAAGCAGACGCTGGTCAATGCCGAACGATTCATGACGCCGGAGCTGAAAGAGTTAGAAGAGCGTGTCACGGGCGCTGAAATTAAACTGCTGGCACTCGAGCAGGAGCTGTTCGAGCAATTGCGCGGGCGCTTGGCGAACGAGGTGCCTCGTCTTCACGCGATGGCCCAGACCGTTGCGTTACTCGATGTCCTCGCTGGCCTGGCCGAGACCGCCGCATTACATCGCTACGTTAAACCCCTTGTCGATGAGAGCAGCACGATCCTCATTCGGGAAGGCCGCCACCCTGTCGTTGAGCAACTCAGCAGTGATCTGACCTTCGTGCCCAACGACACATCCCTCGACTGTGAAGACAACAGGCTTGTGATCCTCACCGGACCCAATATGGCGGGGAAGAGCACCTACCTCCGTCAGGTCGCGCTGATCGTTTTGTTGGCGCAGATCGGGAGCTTCGTTCCGGCGACCGAAGCCCGCATCGGACTGGTTGATCGAATTTTCACGCGCGTAGGAGCCTCGGACAACTTGGCAGCCGGACAGAGCACCTTCATGGTGGAAATGATCGAATCGGCTCACATCTTAAACAGCGCAACCGCTCGTAGTTTAATTCTTCTGGATGAGATCGGCCGAGGAACCAGCACCTACGATGGACTGAGCATCGCCTGGGCTATTGCGGAGCATATCCAAGACCGCCGACACTTGGGAGCCAGGACACTGTTCGCTACGCACTATCACGAGATGACGCAACTGGAAGGGCTGCGTGAGGGGATCAGAAACTATTGCGTAGCAGTCCAGGAACGGGATGGAGACGTGGTCTTCTTGCGTAAAATCGTGCCGGGCGGCGCAGACCGCAGTTACGGTATTCATGTCGCCAAACTGGCGGGACTCCCTCCAGCGGTGATCGCCCGAGCGCAACAAGTTCTGGCCCAGTTGGAACAACCGGATACCACCATCGAGGGCACGTCCACATCTTCGAAAGAAGAACCCTACTCTACCTCACTTCCCCGCCCACATCCGATCATCGAGGAAATGAAACAAATCGACCTCTTTTCCATGACACCGCTCGATGCGCTCAATCGCCTCGCTGACCTACAGCGCCGGATCAATCCAACCAACCAAGACGATCACAAATAAAAAAGGCAGCATCCCCTTGCGGAGATGCCGCCTTTGAAGTCAGTGCCTATCTCAGATCAGTGACTGCCGGACCCAAGGTTATACTTTGCGGTCCAGGGAATCAATCCAGCGATAGGCGCTCCACCTGGGAGCAACACATCATACTGCATGAGTACAAGGCTCCCATCGGGAGACTTCGGTGAGGTATTGAGGCCTTGCTTCGCTGCTGCACAGCCTGCCTCAACTTCGCTCTTCCCTGCGCACTCCTTCAACCGTAAACCGGAAATGCTCAGAGGCTTCCCCATGGAACCGGCCACTTCTGGGAGCTTCTTGACTGAGGAGATGACACGATGATTCTGCTCTGGCTCTGTCACAACAAATTCAATCAGGTCTGTCGTGCTGGAGGGCGGCACTTCCTTGGCTGCTGCTGGTCCCGCATGGGGACGGCCCATCTTCTTGAGTTCTTCCCAAGCACCCTTGTCTGCGTAAAACTTGAGATTTTTACCTGGGTGAATCTTTTGCCAATAGAGGCCGCTTTCAGCGTTGCCGCCAAATACAGCCACGTTAATCCAGACCGCCTCATCGTAGGGATCGAGCACGATCACCCGACCCTGTATAGTGGTCGGCTTGCTCATATCGCCCCACTCAAAACGCTCTTGGAATGATTCGATTGCCAATGCGGTGGAGGCCGTAGAGACCATCAGCGCAACGGCGGCCATCATGGCCCAGCCTTTCGCATAAAATTTCATAATCGCGCCCCCCTTAACAGAACATGAAAAAAGTTACCGCTTGTCAAGGTTGATTACTTAATAACCTTAAAACCGGTGATCGTTCGACCATCCAAACTCACTTCCATCGCGACAAGTTCCTGAGAAGCCTTAATGATCTGGTCCATGAGCGTCTTATCCTTCACCGCCAACCGGACGGTCGTAGTGGCATGGTACCACCCGGAATAGGGGCTGTTCTTATCCGTTCCACCAACAAAGCCCCAGCCACAGCAGGTGAACAATGGATCCGGCGGCTTCACATCGAGATCGGAAGACGAACGGCCATTCGGCGTTCCTGAACCAGGCTCCCCAGCATTCCAATATTGAATGCCAAAGAGTAACTCTCCATCCGGATTGTCGGCCCACTGTGACCATACCCGGCCCTTGAGAGTCTTGGTGATTTCACCCTTCATGGGCTTTCCACCGACGATGTTGTCAGCTGGACCAGCCACACCAGGCACGTCGGCAGCAACGGAAAACTCTGCCGTTAGCAAGCTGAACACAGAAAATACTGTCACGGCGGCGATAAGTATGACCTTTGGCATACCTAGTCCCTCCTTCATAAAAAATAGCACCCACAATAAACGCTGGATACTTACTTCTAAAGACAACGCAAACTAAAAAACAGTCTCAGGGAAGAGGCGGCCACGAGTGATGATACTTTGGCCACATCTCTTTGTGTTTCTTCGTGCTCCGTCCATTCGATCGAAAATCATTATCCAAATTTTCGCCATGGTACTGAAACCATAAGGCGGTGTCAAGAAATTGTTTGCCCTGTGGACAGTTTCGAATATGATACGAAATACATTTAACAATCAATCTATTGTAGACAAACGCATTAATATTTTATTCATTTATGGAGCGCTTGATCAGCTTCCATCAAAGAACTCTTATCTATAAGCCTGCAGACTGCGTGGGACGAGAGGTCCGAGCCCTGTGATCGCGAGGGAGTCCAGCCCGAAAAATTGGCGGCCTACTTTACAAACCTGCTCCACATTCACATGATCGATATGAGCCAGCATATCGTCCAGCGACGTATGCCTTCCGTATGTGAGCTCGTCCTTCGCCAATTTGCTCATGCGGCTATGCGAACTCTCCAGGCTCAGCATCAAGCTGCCCTTCATTTGAGTCTTCGCTCGCTCAAGCTCTTTCCGTTCGACGCCTTTGATGCCGATCTGCCGAATCTCTCGGCAGACAAGATCCACGACGCGATCCACTTCTTTTGGCCTCGTCGCCGCATACACCGTGATCATGCCGCCATCCGAATAACCGGACAAGAAGGAGTAGATCGAATAGGCGAGACCCCGCTTCTCTCGGACCTCCTGGAATAATCTCGAGCTCACACTGCCACCCAACACACTGTTGAGCGCATACAACGCATACCGATCCTGATGGCCGGCCGCCACGCCTTTGAGCCCGAGACAGAGATGCACCTGTTCCAACCGTTTCTTCTTCAGCAAGACACCGCCGTGCACGTCAGGAGGACAACGCCCATTGGCGTGGGTCGCCTTTGTGGCTCGGCCCTTGCCAAAATACCGCGCGACCATTGGATCAAGCTTGGCCTGCTCAAAGTTCCCGGCAATCGAAACCACGGTCTGCCCCGGATTGTAGTGCGTCTCTATATAGTTCAGCAGATCCTGGCGGTGCAGCCCTCTGATCGTCTTCTCTCGGCCTAAAATAGAGCGACCAAGCGGATGACGCCCCAGCACTTGGCCCATATGAAGCTCTTGCACGAGATCTTCCGGGTCGTCCTGGACCATGCGAATTTCTTCCAGGACAACCTGTTTTTCTTTTTGGATTTCTTTGGGTGCGAAACAGGAATGATGGAACAGATCCGAAAGGAGTTCGAGCGCTCGCTCCAGTTGCTGATCCAACACCTTCACGTAATAGGTCGTCGTCTCACGCGAGGTGAAGGCATTCATTTCGCCGCCAAGCACATCGATTTCGCGCGAAATTTCTGCGGAGGAACGCTTGCGCGTTCCCTTGAAGAGCATGTGCTCGATGAAGTGAGAATAGCCTGCCTGGGAAGGCTGCTCATCCCGTGACCCGATGTTGACCCACACGCCCACAGTAACCGACTTGAGCGTCGGCATCCGTTCAGTCACCACCCGCACCCCGTTGTCCAGGACGAGCTTGCGATACAAGACAGCTACCTGGCGGACGGATCCGGAGAACCACCCCCGGTCGGAGCCGGCATGGCTTCCTTGCGACTGAGGCGGATTTTTCCTTGCCGATCCACCTCCAAGACCTTCACCAAAATTTGATCGCCTTCCTTCACCTCGTCAGACACCGCTTGAACTCGATGGTGCGCCAGCTGCGAGATATGCACCAGTCCGTCGGTTCCCGGAAGGACCTCGACAAATGCCCCGAAGTCCATGATTTTCCGAACCGTGCCCATGTAGATCTTCCCAATCTCGACCTCTTCGGTAATCCGACTGATCATCTCTTTGGCCTTCTCGGCCGAAGCTCCGTCGACCGACGCGATTGTCACGGTTCCGCTGTCGTCGACATTGATCTTGACTCCGCAATCCGCAATGATGCCACGGATCGTTTTGCCGCCCGGACCGATGATCTCGCGGATCTTGTCCTGCTTGACCTTCATCGTGAAGATCCGAGGCGCGTAAGCAGACAGCGTGGTCCTTGGCGCTTGGAGCGCCTTCTCCATACAACTCAAAATGTGCAAACGTCCGGCCTTGGCCTGTTCCAAGGCCTTCTGCATCAAGGCCGACGTGATGCCGCCGATCTTGATATCCATCTGTAACGCGGTCACGCCCTGTTTGGTGCCGCAGACCTTAAAGTCCATGTCACCCAGGTGATCCTCAAGCCCAAGAATATCGGAAAGGATCATGACCCGATCGCCTTCCTTGATTAGTCCCATCGCGATCCCGGCCACGGCTTCTCTGATCGGCACGCCGGCGTCCATCATGGCAAGGCTCCCACCACAGACAGTCGCCATCGAAGAGGATCCGTTGGATTCAAGGATGTCGGACACGATGCGGAGCGTGTAGGGAAAGGCTTCCTTGCTGGGCACCACAGGAGCCAACGCCCGTTCGGCCAATGCGCCATGGCCGACTTCCCGGCGTCCCGGTGAGCGAAGCGGCCGCGCCTCGCCGACGCTGAACGGCGGAAAATTGTAATGGAGCATGAACGTCCTCATGTACTCCCCTTCCAACGCATCGATCCGCTGTTCGTCATCGGTGGTCCCCAACGTGACCACGGCCAAACTTTGGGTCTCGCCCCTGGTAAAAATCGCGGAGCCATGTGTCCGTGGCAACGCGCTGACTTGGCAGGTGATGGGACGAATATCAGCCGGACCGCGTCCATCCGCCCGCGACCCTTTCTCCAGGATCATGTTCCGAACTTCCGTATATTCCAGCTCATGGAACACCAACTTGACGTGCCGCTCCCGATTCGGATCGTCCGCGCTCTTGAGTTTTTGAACGGCGCCGTCCTTGACCTCATCCAACCGCTCCTGCCTGGCCGCTTTGTTCGGAATCATAATGGCATCACGGATCCCTTGCGCCACCAAGGCCTTCACTTGAGCGGCGAGCGTTAAATCGATCTGCTCTTTCGCCACCTTCCGCTTGGGCTTGCCAGCGACGGCTTGCAACTCACGAATCTTGGCCACAATCTTCTTGATCTCGGCATGGGCGAGTTCAATCGCCTCGAGCATGATGGCTTCGGACAGTTCGTTCGCCCCTGCCTCGACCATCATGACCGCATCAGCCGTCCCAGCCACAACGAGTTGCAGTTCGCTCTTCGCCACCGTCTCAAGGTCCGGGTTGACGACGAGCTTGCCATCCAGCCGGCCGATTCTTACGCCCGCAATGGGATTGTCGAACGGAATGTTCGAGATAGTCAGGGCAGCAGAGGAAGCGATAATGGCGAGTATGTCGGACGAGCCGGTCTGATCGGCCGAGAGGACTGAGGCAATGACCTGTGTCTCGAAGTAGTAGCCCTCAGGAAAGAGCGGACGAAGCCCGCGGTCGATCTGCCGGCTTGTCAGCACAGCTTTTTCCGATGGACGCGCTTCCCGCTTGAAATACCCGCCTGGAATCTTCCCGGCGGCGAAGGACTTTTCCTGATAATCGACCGTGAGGGGAAGAAAATCGATGCCAGGCTTGGCAACCTGTGAGGCTACGGCCGTCGCCAGCACGACGGTGTCGCCGTATGAGGCCCAAATCGAACCGTCTGCTTGTCGTGCCACACGACCGGTCTCGAGCCGCAGAATGCGCCCGGCAACCTCTATTTCAACTGTGTGTACCATCTGAGTCTCCTCTGGTTAGGCCCCACAGATGCCCACAGAGAGAGACTCGAGCGATGTGGCACACTCCAGCCTCTGTCAGTGTTCACCTGTGCGACTGACTACTGCCCGCTGTTGTGCCCCCTGGCGCAACAGCGAGATGGGATGCTACTTTCTGATGCCCAATCGCTCGATCACGGCACGATAGCGTGCATCGCTGACGCCACGAAGATAGTCGAGCAAACGCCGCCGACGCCCGACCAAAAGGAGCAGGCCGCGCCGAGAGTGATGATCTTTCTTGTGGAGCTTGAAATGTTCTGTCAAATACGTGATCCGGTTGGTCAGCACCGCGATCTGGACTTCCGGCGAGCCGGAATCCGTCTCATGCTGCCGGTATTGCTTGATCAACTCGGTCTTTGCTTCCTTGAGTAATGCCATGGGCTTCTTCCTTCCTGTTCCTTTCCTTCATCCGCAACGAAGTCTCATACGTCCTGACCGATCAACACCTTCTCAACCTTGAGTGCATCTCCCGAATTGTCCGGACACTTCCCGATCGCCACCAGACATCCGTCGGTATCGTGGATGCGAACCGGCCGGTGTGACCTGCATTCGGCATCGGCTGCCCCTTCCCAACGAAGAATCTTGGCCGCAGGCACCGGAGCCCCGTGTCGCACGCGGTCGGCGGTCTGTTCATCCACCACTGCAATCCCCAGTTGGTCCAACGCACGATCCAGTGACAACAGATCGTCTCCCAACCGACCAAGGGCATGACGGGTCACCACCTCATCGACCGTCAGCGCGTGATCGATTGTCAAGGGACCCACCCGCCTGCGCTCCAACGTCAACATGTGGCCGCCGACACCCAACGCTTCTCCAATGTCGGCACAGAGCGTCCGCACATAGGTCCCCTTCGAACAGACAATGCGCAAGGTCACATCCCGCTCTTGAATCGCCTCTATCTCAAGGGTATGGATGACGATTGTTCGCGCGCCCCGCGCAATCGTTTTGCCCGCCCGAGCGGACTTATATAGCGGAACACCCCCGACTTTCACCGCCGAATACATCGGAGGAACTTGCTCAATCGGCCCATGAAATCGACCGACCACCTCACGAATCGCCTCCGGCGTCACAGAGTCCGTTGTATTGCGCGCCAGGACTGTTCCCGTCGCATCCTGCGTATCGGTTGTTTCGCCAAGACGAAGCACGGCACGATATTCTTTATCCCACTCAACAAGATATTCAGCAATGCGGGTTCCCCGACCGATCAGCACAGGCAAGACTCCCGTTGCAGCAGGATCGAGAGTCCCGGCATGGCCGACCTTGACTCCGCCAAGAAGATGCCGCACCTTCGCCACGACATCGTGGGAGGTCCAGCCTGCTTCCTTCTTGATGATCAGCACGCCGTCGACGGCGGCGCAGCTCTGTGCAAGACCCATCATCATCTCCCCGATACTACGAACTCGCCTTCTCTTCGGACGAGCTGCCCTCGGCCTCTGTCTTCACGTGGAGTTCATCCAACAGCTTCAAGACCCGATCGCCTCTCGGCCCGCTGACATCCTTGGCAAAGACAATCTCCGGCAGATATCGGAGCGAGAGCCGTCGGCCCAATTCACCGCGCACGAACCCGTTGGCTTGAGCCAACCCGGCAAAGACGCTTCGCTCTTCCTCTTCCGTGCCCATAGTCGTGACGAACACCCGCGCAATCCGCAGATCGCTGGTCAATTTCACGTCGGTCACGGTCACGGACTGCACACGCGGGTCTTTGATTTTCCGCATAAGAATGTCCGCCACTTCCATGCGGATCTGATCGGCCACTCGATCGGCCCGATGATATCCTGTCTTGGCCACCGCGCGCTCCACTCAGGCATACCGCCGTCACAGCAATTCCACTCGAGACCGGACGATTTCCACCGCGGGGACGCTCCGAATCAGGTTGAGCGCCTGGTCACACACTTGGTTGACGTATCGTCCTTCGTTGGCCACGCAGGCCAGCCCCAAGACAGCTTTCTGCCATAGATCTTGTCCCTCGACTTCGGCAACGGAGAGATTGAACTTTTCCCGCAATCGATCTTTAAGACTCAACAACACCTGCCGCTTGTCCTTTAACGACTGACTCTCTGGGATAAACAGCTCGACCGTACAGAGCCCGACGATGATACCCACAGGACAGACTCACGTTCAGAGCTTAGCGGCAATCTTGTCGATCGCGTAGGCTTCGATGATGTCCCCAGCCTTGATATCGTTAAAATTCTCGACGCTGATCCCGCATTCATAGCCCTGCTGCACTTCACGGACGTCGTCTTTGAAGCGACGCAACGACCCCAGCTTCCCTTCATAGACCACCACATTGTCGCGAATCACCCGCACTCCGACTGCCGCACGGGTAATCGTACCGTCTACCACATACGACCCCGCAATGACGCCGGCCTTGGACACCGTAAAGACTTGTCGCACTTCGGCCCGCCCCAACGTCCGTTCCTTGAGCGTCGGTTCGAGCAACCCTTCCATCGCAGCCTTAATCTCGGCCAAGGCATCGTAGATAATGGTGTACAGGCGGATGTCGACGCCTTGCTGTTCCGCCAGGGCAGCAGCCTTCGGCTCCGGCCTGACATTGAACCCGACAACAATGGCATTCGACGCGGCAGCCAGCAGCACATCGGATTCCGTGATCCCGCCGACGCCGCTGTGGATGACACGCAGCTTGACTGCGACGGTCGCAAGTTTTTCGACACCGGCCGTCAGCGCTTCAGCCGACCCCTGAACATCGGACTTGATCACCAGTGCCAGCTCTTTGACCGACCCTTCCTTGATCTTGGCAAACAGATCGTCCAGCGTAACCTTCGCCGACCCGGACAAATCAGCCGTTCGCTGCTTGCGGGCTCGATCTTCCGCAATCTCGCGCGCGATCCGTTCGTCTTTGACAGCCTGAAATACATCACCGGCAGATGGCACACCCGGAAGCCCCGCCACTTCTACCGGAATAGAAGGACCAGCCTCTTGCACCTTTGCTCCGGTATGAGTAATCAGCGCGCGAACTTTCCCGCTGAAAATCCCGACGACGAACACATCGCCGACGCGGAGCGTCCCGCTCTGAACCAGCACCGTCGCTACCGGGCCACGCCCTCGCTCCAGTTTGGCTTCCACTACAACGCCCTTCGCCAGCCGATGCGGGTCAGCCTTGAGCTCCAGCACTTCGGATTGCAGGAGAATCATTTCCAGCAAGGTGTCCAGACCGATCTTCTCTTTGGCCGAGACCTCAACCATGATCGTGTCGCCACCCCAGGACTCGGATATGAGTCCATGCTCAGACAACGCGTTCCTCACACGATCGGAATTAGCGCCGGGCTTGTCGATCTTGTTGATAGCCACAATAATCGGAACGGACGCGGCTTTGGCGTGATGAATCGCTTCGATCGTTTGCGGCATCACTCCATCGTCTGCTGCGACGACCAGGATGACGATATCGGTGATCTTGGCGCCACGGCCTCGCATGGCAGTGAAGGCTTCGTGGCCCGGCGTGTCCAGAAACGTCACCTGTTTCCCGCGCACCGCAACCGTGTACGCGCCGATATGCTGCGTAATCCCACCGGCCTCGCCTTCCGCCACCTTTGTTTGCCTGATGGCGTCGAGCAACGAGGTTTTGCCGTGATCGACATGCCCCATGATCGTCACGACCGGTGGCCGCGGCTCAAGCTGGAGATCCTCCTCCGTCTGCACAACCGAATCCAGCAAATCTTCTCCGGCCTTCTCCATCGATACATCGATCTTGACCCCGTTCTCCTCCGCAATGATCACGGCTGCATCGACGTTCATGGTCTGATTGAACGTGAGCATCTGGCCCATATCCATCAGCTTGCGCATGATATCGGCCGGGCGCTGTCCGATCAGCTCGGCAAACTCCTTCACCGTCATGCCAGGCGTCAGCTTGAAGCTCTTCCTCCGCGGCTTGGTCACTTCCCCCGGCGTGCTGTGATGCACGTGCTTGCTGCGGTCGTCACGGCGCTGCTGCACCGGAATGGCACGAAGATCCTGCCAGCGAGCCGCATCCTCACGAAGCCGAAGTTCTTCTTCTTCCCGCGTACGGCCCGGCTTACGAGCTTTCTTCCCCTTCTCTTTCAGACCCTCGGCTTGCATCTCTTCAAGGGAGAGGACTTTCTTTTTTCCCGGCACATCGACACTCGGTGCAGCAGGAAGCTTAGCGGCAGCCATGGGAACAGGAGCGGTCGTGGTTCCTATGGAATGCGGCTGGTCGGGCGTCGCCGTCAGGTCAACATGCGCAACGGCTGGAGTCTCAACTTGCGGATGCGCCGGCGACGGCGGGCTCACCATGAGGGTATCGATGAGCACTCCGCTTTTGCCTGCCGATTCAACTGGAGGCAGGGAGGCGGCTTCTTCTACTGGAACGTCATCGGCTCTCTTGCGCTTGATCAGAATGCGGCGCTTGTCGGACTTGGGAGACTCCTCGGCTGCTGGAGCTGCATGGGACGATCCGGCCTTCGCTCCCGCTGCATGGTCGGACACCAGACCGACCTTGCCCCGCTCACCCCGGCCAGCATCGGTATCCTTGCCCGATGCCTTGAGCTTCGGGCCGAGCTTCTCCAGGACCTTCTGCACTACATCGTCATCCAACACGCTACTGTGCGATGCGACGGTGATCCCCATCCGCTTCAATTCCGGAATGAGGTCACGGTTTTCCATCCCGAGTTGCTTAGCCAATACATACACACGCATAAGAAATCGACACCTACTCCTCTGTATCCGGCTTATCCGGTTCCGACTCTGCCCGGGCTTTTAGTTCCTGCTCTCGGGCTTCTTCTTGCTGATGCAGCGCTTCGGTTTCCTCCGCCAACGCCGCTTTGATTTCTTTATCCCGTTCGGCCTTTTCCTTTTCGTATTCCGTCGCGCTGATGATATCGATCTTCCAACCGGTCAGACGAGCAGCCAGCCGCACATTCTGGCCATTCTTCCCAATCGCTAACGACAGCTGGGAATCTGCCACGACGACCAAGGCTGACTTCTTTTCCTCATCGACGCCGACCTTCTCAATGCTCGCAGGGTTCAACGCCTCGGCGATGAAGACGCGCGGGTCGGAGGTCCAGGTAATGATATCGATTTTCTCTCCGCGCAGTTCACGGACCACCGCTTGAACCCGCGATCCCTTGATCCCCACACAAGCTCCAACTGGATCGACTGCTTTTTCGCGAGACGTCACGGCAATCTTGGTCCGGTCACCGGGCTCCCGTACGATGGACTTGATTTCCACGATTTTTTCGAGCACCTCGGGCACTTCCAACTCGAAGAGTTTCGCCACAAACTGCGGATGACTCCGCGTCAAGATGACCTGAACATCTTTCGGAGTCCTGCGCACTTCCAAGAGCATGGCCTTCACCCGATCGCCGCCGCGATAGGTTTCCCGAGGAATCTGCTCCTGAATCGGCAGGACCGCTTCCGTCTTGCCTAGATCCACCAGATAGTTCCGGCGCTCCACCCCGAGAATGATGCCGTTGACCAGATCTCCTTGCCGCGTGGAGTATTCTTTTTGAACCGCTTCCCATTCAGCCTCCCGGACCTTTTGGAAGATGACTTGCTTGGCAGTCTGAGCGGCAATCCGACCCAAATCGCTCATCTCGATGACCGATCCGATTTCGTCACCGACCTCCGCCTCGCTGTCGAACTGGCGAGCTTCCTGAAGCGAGACTTCGGTTTTGGGATTGGCGACCGCATCGACGATGGTCTTCTTCGATACGACGGAGATCTCACCGGTTTTGGAGTCGATCTCGACTTGAATGTTCTCAGCCTGCCCGAAACGTTTCTTGGCAGCCATTTGAAGGGCAGCTTCGATCGCCCCGATTACCCGGCTCTTGTCGATGCCCTTTTGCCGACCAAGTTCATCAATGACTGAAATCAATTCTCGATTCATAGCTCACTCTCCGTCGATTGCCCCTGCAGCCACATGCCACTGCGGCGGTATGCTCCTACCACGTTGACCGATTCCGATACGGCCTAAAACGTGACAACGCGCCGTGCTTCAGCGATTGAGTCGAACTCAAGGATGAATGTCTGCTCGGAGCGTTGATCCTTCACCTCGACCGTGACTCCCTGTTCATTCACTTCCGTCAGCACTCCAACCACACGCCACTGTCCATCGATCGGTTGCCTGAGCTTTACGCTCACTGGCTTCCCCAATGCCCGGCGATAATCCTGAATCCGTTTGAAGGCCCGATCCAGACCCGGCGAGGAGACTTCCAGCGTATAGGCATGGGGGAACGGATCAGCCACATCCAAGGCTGGACCGATCGCGAGGTGTGCACGCCCGCAATCGTCTACCGTGACGCCGCCCGGCTTATCGATATACACGCGAACAACCGACCGCGCACCTTGACCCACACACACGACGTCGACCAATTCTAAGCCCAATGCCCAGAGGATGGGCGACACCACCTCGCTGATGCGATCGACGACCGGTCGGGACTCCTTCACCGACACCCCTAGCCCTGTATCTTTGGATGGCCCATTCAAGAGATCAAACAAAAAAGTGGGCCTGAGCCCACTTCCAGTCCGCGGACCATAGCATGCCACCTATGCCAAAGCAAGAGGCTAGCCGACCAGACACGTGAAGCTCGCGGCGAGTCGTTGAGTGATCGGGCCAGGCCGTCCATCTCCAATGATTTTCCCATCTATGCGGATGACGGCCAAGACCTCGACTGTGGTCCCTGTGAGAAATACTTCGTCAGCCTGATAGAGGTCTGCCTGAGAGACAAAGCGTTCCTGAATCGGCAGACCCTTGCTCAGAGCCAACTCCAACACGACGGCCCTTGTGACCCCGGACAGAATGCGCGGCCCTTCGGGAGCCGTCACCACCGTTCCCCCCTGGACCACCATCACGTTGCTGACCGCCCCTTCAGTGACCAATCCCGCGTTGACTAAAATGGCCTCGAAGACCTGGGCCTGCTTTACTTGTTGTCGTGCAAGCACGTTGGCCAACAGATTCACGCTCTTGATGTCACAGCGTCCCCATCGAATATCCTCGGTCGTCATCGCTTCTACACCGGTCGCTTGTACCGACCGGTCAAGCGGGTGGAACTCACGAACCGTCATGACGACCGTCGGCGTCGCGTCATCCGAGTAGGCGTGATCACGGGGAGCGACACCCCTGGTGATCTGAATATAGACTTTGGCTTCAGGATAGGCGGCCCGCTTAATCCCTTCCAAAACATGGTGCGTCCACTCGGCGCGGGAATAGGGCTGCGTCAGTTCAAGCGCTGCGGCGCTACGATCCAGCCGGGCCAGATGGGCATCGAGTGAGAACGGACGCCCCTTGTATGTGCGAATCACTTCATAGACGCCGTCGCCAAACTGAAAGCCTCGATCTTCGATTGAGACTTTCGCCTCGGCCAGCGGCACGAACGCTCCATTGATGAACGCCACATTCGGCACGATTACGCGCTCTTCCCAGACGAGGCATCAGAAGCAATCACGTCAAAGACGCGCCGATCTTCGGCGGTGAATTTCCACCCCATGCGTTTCTCAAACAGCACCCGATGGGTTCCCGGCTTAACCGCTTTAAACTCGAAAGTCCGCTGCCCATTATCGACCGCGTTATTCCCGGCGATGCGAAGATAGTCGTCGGCCAACAACTCGAGACCCGCAGGGTCATACGTCGGAACCCAGAGTTCCCCTCGCGTCCTGTCTTCCCAGAGATGAATCTGTATAGGATGCTCAAGGGTCGTCATAATGACCTTGGTCCCATCCGAACGTGTGACGCTATCATGGTCGTAGCTAGGTGTCGTACTCATCGTCATTGACGCGAGAACCCGCTCTTTACGATTTGGTAGTTCATGCTATGATTTTCGCCGAGGCCCGACAAAAATCTCCGCTCCTTCCACCTGCACATCGTAACTCCCTACACAATATCCACCGCCGTCCGTCCCTCGCCCGTTTCGAACATCGAATGCCAAATCGTGCCATGGACAGGCTACGACAAACCCCTTCACGCGCCCTTCACACAAAGGACCGCCTTCATGGGGACAAAGATTATGAATCGCAAAATACTTCCCCTCAATATTGAAGAGCGCGATCTCCCGATTATTTACCATGACGGCTTTTGATTTCCCAGGTGGCAGCTCAGCGACCAAGGCAACAGATTGAAACCCCTCTAGCATGCTGCACCGACTCCTCTCCTCATGCGTCCCAATAAATCTCCCGCACGCATTACATCCGAAGCGTATATTTCAACTCCAGCCCGATGGTGACCCCTTCCCGCTTGATGAAACCCGCTTCTGTTTGAATCGCATAGCGAACCGCTTCGGGAGAGGAACTATACTTGGGACAATCAGCTTCCAGACAGGGGGCGACATTTTCTTTCAACCCAACAATATGATGACTCTCATCAACCCACATCATGTCTACCGGAAATCGATACTCCTTCGTCCAGAGGTGATTCTGGCCGGTCGACTCGAAGATATACAGCAATCCACCATTCGCCGGCAACGCCTCTCGAAAGGCAAGACCGACGAGCAACTTCTCCGGCGTATCCGCCACTTCCGCCTCGAGCTCACGACCGTTCGGAAAGGAGACGACAATGATGGTCTCCTCTTTTCGATCAATGAGAAAGAACGAAGCGCTCATCAAGAAAATCGCCATGAGAGCGAGCGTGACAATGCGCTTCTTTTTCTGCCCCCGATCACTTGCCGGCAAGGTAGCCATAGACATTCTCCATCACAACTCGTCACGAACCCCTGGGCCCAAAGGCCCATTAACACAGGGAATCTGGGCCTTCTGAGCAAGTGCCACTCTGTTGACTTGGAAAAGAGCGTCAGACTAGAATGGCGGCCACGTCGCGACACCGATAATGGTCGTGGCGGAACGAACTTGTCAACCGTGCTGTCTCTACCGTGGTGAGAAGGAGGCGAGGGTCATGGCGTTGCTGATTACCGATGAGTGTATCTCCTGTGGAGCCTGCTTGCCCGAATGTCCGAACGAGGCGATTTTTGAAACTCGCAGCGATGCGGAAACGAAAGGCAATCATGTGGGCGATGGCCAGGGAGTCGGCGATAGTATTTATGTGATCGCACACGACCGTTGCACCGAGTGTGTCGGACACTTCGACGAACCGCAGTGCGCCGCCGTCTGCCCGGTCGATAATTGTTGTATTTCTGACCCGCTGTATCCGGAAACAACGGAGGTCTTGCTCGAGAGGGCAAAGACACTCAATCCAGATAAGGCCATCGATGCGGCGAAAGTCTGGAGCGGCGTGCGCAACTAATCATCGATCATCGTTCAACTACGAAGGCCCTGCTTTTCTCACGAGAAGCAGGGCCTTCCTGCCTCTAGCAGTGCCGTAAAAAACCACCGCCCCCTCCGCATCATTGCGAAGAGGGCGGTGATCACTCACATCTTTGAACAATGATTACTTAATCATAAGAATCTTGCCGCCGACATGTCCCGGATGCAGGTGGCAGCGATAGGTCAGCGTGTTCCCCTGGGTGGCATAGAACATATCGCTGGTCGGAATACCGATGTACTTTGTTTCGCCAGGCTTCAACACCACTTGGGCCTTCATGACGGTCGGAGTTCCGGTATTCGTTGCGTCGGTCATCTCAAATCCATGATCGGCAGTGGCTTTGTTCGTCACCTTGAGCAGGACAGGACGACCAGGCCGAACCTTGAAATCGATGATGGTGACAGGTGGATACCATGTCTTGAGATCCCCGATCTCAACCGCGAACAGCGAAGCATCAACATCCAACTCCTTGAACGATTGCCCCACGACGGAGCCAGTCTCCAAATCTCCGACTTCGACTCCGCCTGCCTGGTGCGCAAATGCTACAGATGCCCCCGTTACGACCATCATGAGGCCGAAGAAGACCCCCAACACCGTCTTGCCCATGACCTACCTCCTTAATAAAAAGAAGAGATGTGATTAGGTTGGTAAATACCTCCGCCAAGCCCACTTAGCTCTGATCTTTTACTGAGCACGACTTCCTTACGTCGCCATCGACACCCTAAGAGCATATATCCTCTCCCAGTTCAACCCTATAAATAGCACCACGATGAAATCAGAAGCAAGAACGTTATTTCATACTATTTCTTGAACACCTTAATGCAGAAATGCAGACATTCATATTGACGGGCTCGTCTCAATTATTTCAATAGTTTATCTGCATCGAGCTGCACCTCTTGAATCGAGGACCCGATCAAGAGATCGTACGGCGCATAGTTGTCGGTCAATACGACGCCGGCCTCCCAGGGTTGCGTCCGATGGGCAGTCAGCAAGGCGATGGCTTCGAAGGGAAGACGCTGCTGCTCTACCAATCTGTTCACATTCGCCACAATGGTCGTAAGCGTGTGCCGTTCGAGCGGCGCACCGGCAAAAAAAATCAGATTCTCCGATCGTGTCTGTGAAGACTTCCAGGGCCCCTTGACCGCAAAGGACTCGATGTGGGGAAACGATCGTCTCATCGTCTGCACGACCGCATTGGCCCGCAACAGATCTCCACCTTCGCCCGACGAGGCCAAATTCACGGCCAGGATGCCGTTCGGCTCAAGATGGGCGCGCAACTCTGTGAAGAACTCCACCGTGGTCAGGTGAAACGGAATCATGTGCCGGGCAAACGCATCGACCCAAATGAGATCGTACCTCTGCCTCGTGGAATTCAGAAAGACCCGAGCATCCCGGACGTGCACGTGATGCTGGGGGGGCGGCTGATAGAAGAAATATTCTTCAGCCATGCGGACGACCGTGGGATCGAACTCAACCACGTCCAGCTCGAGTTCAGGCCATCGATGGGCGAGCCACTTCGCCAGCGATCCGCCGCCTTGGCCAAGGATCAGACCCCGTTTCGGTTCTGGCACCAACGCCAGCGACGCAACCATCAGTTGACTATAGGGGAGAAATAGGGCGACAGGGTCCGCCTTCCACATGACCGCGTGGAACGTCCGGTCCAAGACAAGGTAGCGAAACAGATCGTCATCGCGAATTCGTACTTGCTGATACGGGCTGTCTTCCTGGTAGACCGGCTCCTTCAACATCTGGACCGGAAACCACGCACCGGCCCCCAGACCTCCAATACATAAGAAGAGTACGCCGATCACCAAGGGCCGCACGGATGTCCTGCCGATCAACCACCAAAGACCAAGCCCCACTTGAATGGCGCCGAGCCATGCGACAAGCGCCTGGCTGCCGATCCAGGACAGAAAGAAAAATGCCGTCCCCCACGTTCCCGCCAAGCTCCCCATGGTCGAGAGTGCGATCATTCGGCCGGTATGCCGACCGAAATATTCAAGATCCGACACAGCCAATCGCAACAAGGCCGGCAGCACGCCACTCAAACCGAAAGCCGGCGGACCCAAGAGCAACGCCGCAGCGACACAGGGTCCCCATCGAGGGTCCTCGATGGCTCCCGCCACCTTAAAGAGCACCGGCTGGCCCAACCAGGCGATCAGAAAGGTCCAAGCTCCGGAGAACAAGAGCAGACCGGCCAACACCTGCGCGCCGGAATGCCGGTCCGAGAGCCAGCCTCCAAAGGCATACCCGCTGCTCATGGCCGCAAGAATCACTCCGATCAATGCGCCCCAGACGAACAGGGAGTTTCCGAAGACAGGAGCCAAGAGCCGGCTTCCCACAATCTCGAGCGCCATGACCACCGCACCGGTCGCCAGCGCCGTGATCAGCAGAAACCATTGAGGGGGATGAGCTGGCCGGTTCACGAAACTCATGCGGAAACATGACACAGAGTAGGGAGACGATCTGGTACTGCCTCACGAGCCCACAGAATCACAGACCGCCCCAGTTTTTGAAGTAGCGTAGGAGATCGCGGACTGAGATGATCCCGACGATCTGTCCCTCCTCGGAAATCGCGAGATGCCGAATCCCATGTTCCGCCATCTTATCGCTCGCCTCGTGGGCCGAGCTCGTAATCTCAATCGACAGCAGCGGGCTGCTCATGACGGCACGGACCAACGTCTCGTGTGCCGGACAGGATTCAGCCATTCCCTTGCGAACCAAGTCCGCCTCGCTGACGATACCACTATAGTGACCGGCCTCTTGCACCAACAATGCGCCGACCTTCGCGTCACGCATCAGCGTGGCCGCCGCCAACAGCGTGGTATCTGGACTGACCGCGCGCATAGTCCGGCGCATCATTACGGCGAGAGGCCGCTGAAGAGGTGTGTTCTGAGTCGCCATACGACAGGATCCATCCGATGGAGGGAGCAAATAGTACCCAGCCCTTGCACGCCTGTCAACGAGCGGCTCCTCCCGGTGAAAATGAACTGCTTCAACTTTCCATAGCTTTGTTGCTGGCTCCCGATACCGTTGCTATACTCGGCCAAGTCGTTCTTGGCTAGTTATAGGAGGATAGCGGCTCATGCATATCAGTGTGATCGGAACCGGCTATGTCGGGTTGGTAACAGGCGCCTGCTTTTCGGAATTCGGGGTCAACGTGACCTGCATGGATACCGACGCTAAACGGGTCGCCAGGCTTGAGAAAGGCGATGTGCCCTTCTACGAACCGGGGATCACGGAGCTCGTCGCCAAAGGAATCAGGGAGAACCGGATCAGCTTTACCACCGACATCGCCAAAGCCGTCGACAAGGCCCTGGTCATCTTCATCGCGGTTGGAACTCCACCGCGGCCTGATGGGTCAGCCGATCTCTCATACGTAGAAGAAGTCGGCCGCGGCATCGCCAAAACGATGACCGGGTACAAGGTCATCGTCACCAAGTCGACTGTCCCGGTGGGAACCGGAGAAAAGTTGCGTGAAGTGATCAATGCCAACCAATCAGGAGAATTCCGGTTCGACATCGTCTCCAACCCGGAGTTTCTTCGTGAAGGGTCCGCCATCGAAGATTTCATGCGACCGAACCGGGTCGTCATCGGCGCAGACAGCGACCAAGCGATTGCGATCATGAAAGATCTCTATCGTCCGCTATACCTCATCGAAACTCCGTTTGTTGTGACCGACATCCCGACTGCCGAGATGATCAAATATGCCTCTAATGCCTTCCTCGCCACCAAAATTTCATTCATCAACGAAATCGCAACAGTCTGCGAGCGAGTGGGCGCCGACGTGCAGATGGTGGCAAAAGGCATGGGGCTCGACAACCGGATCGGGTCGAAATTTCTCCACGCAGGACCGGGGTTCGGTGGATCATGCTTTCCAAAAGATCTGGCCGCCCTCGTGCAGACGGGGGAACGAGTCGGCTATCCCATGCAAATCGCCGGCGCCGCCGCCCTCATTAACGAACAGCAACGCGTCCGGATGATTGAAAAGATCACGAAAGAGGTTGGGGGACTCAAGGGGAAGACGTTCGCGATGTTGGGCCTGTCCTTCAAGCCCAATACGAACGACCTGCGGGATGCGCCGGCCCTGGCCATCGCGCAAGAACTCATACACCAGGGCGCCACGGTTCGCGCCTATGACCCCGCCGCGCTCGAAGAAGCCTGTCAGATCGTGGCGGGCCTCGTCCCCTGCAAAGACGCGTATGAGGCGGCACAGGGAGCAGACGCGTTGATCCTCATGACCGAATGGAACCAGTTCCGAACCCTCGATTTCGATAAACTGAAAACCCTTTTACACCAGCCCATCTTCTTCGACTTGCGCAATGTCTATGAGCCAGACCGGGTCGCAGCCTTTGGCTTCCGTCACATTTCGGTCGGGAGGCCCAACAAGGCTCCTTCCCCAGCCAAGTAGCAATACGAACAGGATGGGTTTGTCGTCACCGCATTTATGACAGCGAAAACCGACAAGCTGGTCAAGAGAGGTCTCCAATGACTGGTGGGAGTCACCGTCCTCCAGGCCAAAGCGAGCGCGGGAGCATCGACGGAATAGGTTCGCCGCTCATCGAGTATCGAGAAGGAACCTGGCTCTTCTTCACAAATCACCGGTCCTCGGGGACAGGCACCGCGCTGCGGAGCCAGTCCCCTCTTGCCGCTCCCGTTTCTCCCGCTTGTCTCGCGATCCCGCCCCTCTCGCGCGCTTCGCTAATACCGATCCACCTGCCTGCCACCGTACGCGTACGACTGCGCGAGGCATTCTTCTCCGACGAGTCTTACTTCCGAACGACCAGCGAGGTGTCGCCGAGCCAACCACTGTTTCCAGCCACGCCGTTTTGGATCTTGGCTCTAATTTGAATATAGTATGCTGCAGACGGTATGGGGGTGATCTCCCCGGCGATCCCGGTGACCGAACTCATCCTCCATTGATAAGCGGTGGTGCCGTTGGAGGTGCAGAGCGCGTCAGCGGTCCCGTTCGTGGGCGGCAAAGGGGTGATCACACCCGTCGCAACATTGACCAGCTCAATATCGACGTCCAACCACGTACCGGTACTAGTGCCAGCGACAACCCCACATTCCGCTGTGTACGTCACGACGAATCTCCCAGAAGCGGTGAACGAGTCTGACTGAAGCGCAAGCGTAGAGGTCAGCGGCACGAGATTGCTCGTCCCTTGAGCGAAGGTGTAGTTGTTTTGGGCGCGGGTATGGAACACCGAATGACTGCCGAGGGTCGGTGGCGCCAAGGCAGGCGCCTGGGCTAACGGGGCCTCAATCGGCCCTGTCAGATCGGCAGTCTGGCCCGATACCTGCTGGTCTGCTGCCGAGGCGGTTTGCCATGCGCCGCCCATGCTGGTGCCGAGTAGAATCGCACTGAGGATACACGCGCCCCTGAGCCATACTGTACCTGTGTAACGGTTCATAAATCCCTCCCATAAAAAATGTGAATAGTGACGGTGAACCCGAGCAATGCCTGCGGCTCCCTCCTTTCTGTCTGGCGATGTAGCGAGGACCGTGCCCGACCTGGGCACGGCCGGTGGTTGGCCTGACACGATGATTCAATGCACACATCCTCAATTGTTCCACGATTACCTCGTTACCCCCGTACCTCGCTATCCCGCATGCGTATCTCACTCCCCGCCTGCCTGCTCTGCCTCAGCCGCCCGCTCCGCCTGTTGCTCGAGCAATTCCATCGCCCGCGCCCTGACTCGTTCGTCCTTATCCTTCTCGAAGGCCACGATCAACGGACCGACCGCTCCTGGGGGCGCTGACTGTGCCCAAGTCTCCAAGGCACGGAGCCGGGCGCCAACATCCGGTGAGGCGAGTTCTTTGGCCATCCAATCAGGCACAACCCGGATGTCCAGCGAATCAGAATCAACTGGGTTAGGAGATGGGGCAGAGACCACCGGGCGACTGTCCCCTCCTAGGAGCGTCCCCACTCCTGACGCGGCGCCGGTCCCCTGTACCGAAGCCCGTGGCACGGGGCTCGCCGCCGGGGTGCCTGGGTCAGTGCGCGGTGACGGACTCTGCTGCGAAACGGGTGACGACTCGGACGGCCCGCCCACTGCCGAGCGCGACACAGGGTTCGCCGCCTGGTCGGACGGCGCCGGTCCACAACCGGCCAGCCCGACGAGCAGCACGAGACCCAGCAGTCCCGCCAGGCGCGTACCCCGCACAGGCCGGCGCACGAGACAACGCGATGTGAGCCGCGCGGTGAGGGGTCGACGTTGTGCGTGCGACCCGGGAACCGGGCGTGAGCGGAGACAATGGCCTGACAGGCTCTGGATCAACATAGGCGTACACTCCGAACAACTGAGCGGCTCAGGCCGGGCCTTCATCGAGACCCGCGCCGCAGAGAGGTCACGATAATTTGTGCATGTCGCACTTGAAAACACCGGTGATGTCATTTGGCAAAAAACCCGTCGCACTTGCTCGGCTAAGATCGTCGGACTCACGTGCCCACGCAGTACCAATACAATTATTGTGGCAGGGTGCCGTCGCATCGCGAAGGGTTCCGCCATGCGACGGCAGCGCCCAGGCTTAATAAATTAGCTTGATTTGTCCTGTTTGCGCGGCAGCATTCGTATTGTGAATTTGGATAGTGTTCGCCCCGGGGCCCACCTCGATATCCACCGTGTGGGCGAAGTCGATAAAAAGGATATGGGTCCCAAGAACGCCGCTGAACCCCTGAGTTATAACCGCTCCGGCGGTCGATTCGAGGCCCACCCACTCTATAAACAGTGGAGCGATTGCCGAACTCAGCAGGGTAGCTTGGCCCACACCACGGTTGCCTATAGTCCTGTTCACGCCCATGACGAACACAGCCTGGCTTCCCGGCATCGCGATTGGGGCACTAACGGCACCTGCTGCAAGGTTGTAAGTGATGTCCCTTTCTTGTGGCACGGTTATGGTTATTCCCATGGGGGCCGGTGCTGACGAGTCGGCATTCGCCCCTGTCGAATCGGCAGTCTGGCCCGAAGCAGTCGGCAATAAGCCGCCCATGCTGGTGCCGAGTAGAACCGCACTGAGGATACACGCGCCCCTGAGCCATACCGTATTAATACAACGTTTCATAAGTACCTCCCATGAAAAATGATGTGAAAGGTGATGGTGAACCAGAGCAATGCATGCGGCTCCCTCCTTTCATGTGTGGTGATGGGCAGCAACGCCCTCGCCAGTGTGGATCTGATGGGACTCTGCCATATGAACAAGACGGGAACCGGGCGTGAGCGGAGACGAGTGCTGGCTGCATCTGGATCAACATGGGCGCGCCCTCAGTGAACCCGATCGGCTCGTAACTGGCCGTGGAAGCCGTGTTGTAGGCCCCACGTCCCCTGTGTGTCAAGGGGATTTTTACAGGAACGCCATCATCGCGCGCGCAAACACCCTGCCAGGGCAGAACGGTGACTCGCTGGGAACGGCCTGTGTGGCGGGCTTGCCGTGAACAGCGCGCAGGGGGAGATCGGCGCGCGGGATGCGGGTGGAGAGGCGAAAGGGATTCTTCCCTCTACGGATTCGGCGACTGAGACAATACTGGTATTGTGACGACTCAGGTGTTCAGACTGAAGGCTGAAGGCTATACATTCTCTCGCAAGGCACGAATCACGCCATTCAACACCTTCTTAGTTTCTACGACCGTGGGTTCAAGCAAAGATGCTATTGAAGGAGCAGGCTGAAGACTAAAAGCCTTCAGCCTATCTACCTGAGTAGTTACCTGCTATTACAGAACTGACGCCGGACGAGATCGCCCGCTTACGTCAGCCGCGGCAGCTCGACCTTCGCGTCTTCCTTCGCTTTCGGCTTGTAGCCCATCCGGTCCAATACCTTCATCACCCGTGTCTTCAGACGGTCGTCGGCCTCGGCGAGCGCCGTGGCCAGCGGCTCGACGGCGGGCTTTCCAATTTTACGGATGATTTCTGTCACGGATTGTCTGATCTCATCTTCCTCCGACACCAGCAAGGGCACGAGCACCGACACAGCCGGCCCGCCTATCTTGATCAAGGAATCATAGGCGCGCTGCCGGACATCGCCGACTTCATCCGCCAACGCATCGACCAACGGCCGTACGGCGCGAACCTCTTTCAGCTCACCCAGCACTTCAGCCGCATACTTGCGGTTGAGCCAATGGCTATCTGTAAGATCCAAGAGCATCGCGTCGGCTCGCGCCGCATTGGGGTCCTTCGCGCGAATCCGAAAGCTCTTGGCGATCCGACGCCCGCCTTCTTCGACGACGCGAATCGTGGCGCCATCCCCTATTTTGAGCTTCTTCAGCTCTTCCAACGCCTCATCATCGACGTCCAACACAACCGTCTTCCCATCGTAGGCCAACAGTTCGACTTCGACCTGCTTTGCCTCGGGGTTCACCGCGACGACTCGTTCTGTGACGAGATTGAATCCGTCCTTCTTCGCGCCGCCCTTCGGACCGATCTGAATAAGCTTTGGAGGTGCTTCATCCGCCATGAGGTGTACCCTTTACGTCGAATTAAAGATTACGGTGTAACTACTCAGGTGTCCAGGCTGAAGGCTGAAACCTTCAGCCTATCTACCTGAATAGTTACCATCAGCCAGCTCAAATGCCCGAAGTTGTGTGTGGTCACGCATGCTTAACCCCTGAACGCCTTCGGCCTATCTACCTGAGCCGTTACATTACGGCTTCGCGTTCCATCCGAGACTCGCCAGCACACCTTCGACCGTTTCCTGCACCATCGTATTCTCATCTTCGAGCAGCGGAAGCAAGGGATCGATGGCCTGCTTCGCCCCGAGCCGCGCGAGCGACTCCGCGGCATTTCGCCGCACGAGCCAGTCTTCATCCTTGAGCGATCCGATCAACGGGTCGATTCCACGGGCATCGCCGATCTTGCCCAAGGCTTCGGCCGCATGACGCCGTACCATCCAATTGCTGCCCAGCAGCCCGTCGATCAAGGCGTCCACGGCCCGCGCATCGCCGATTTTCTTCAGCACCCGCGCCACGTCCTCACGCACCGTGTGATCGGTCAGCGCCTCAACTAATCCAGGCACGGCGCGCGCATCGCCGACACGCTCCAGCGCCCACACAGCGGCAGTCCGCACTGCGCCGTCTTTATCCTTGAGCGCCTTCACGAGGGGATCGACGCCCCGAGGGTCCTTCAGCTTCCCCAATCCCGACGCAGCCTGCTCGCGAATCGCCCACTCATCGTCCTCCAACGCCTCGATCAACGGATCGACGACGGATGGACCGATCCGCACGATGGCGCTGGTCGCCGCTTCCCGAATCAGGACATCTTCGTCCGCCATCAACCCGATCAGCGGCCCCACCGCCTCCTCGCCCACTTGACTCAAACTGGCAATCGCATGGTCACGGAGCGCGTCATTGTCGTCCCGCAGGGCCCCGATCAATTGTTCGATCCGTTCAGCCTGCATCTCGTCACTCATCGTTGTCCTGCCCTCCCTGACTCCCGACAGGCGTCCCATCGAGCGCTTCCAGTTTGTCGGCGATCAACCCGGAGTTGTAGGCGACCAGGCCGTCCCGATCCGTCCTCAACCGATCGAACAGTTCTTTATACGGCCGCAACACATCCACATCTTTTACTTTGGCCAAGGCTTCCATGGCATAGACCCGCAGGGGTCGAATGGGAATGGCCTCGATATAGAGTTGGGCTGGCCTGGCATCGCCGATCAAGCCCAATGATTTCATCGCCAGCTCCTTCACACCCGTATCTTTATCGACCCGCAACCGCTGCATCAAGGGCTCAACCGCGCGGACATCGCCGATCTTCCCCAGCAAATCGGCGGCGGCTTCACGGATCACCCAATCGTCATCCTCCAGGTACTCGATCAGAATCTCCACGCTCGGACGCCCGATGGCCAGAAGATTGATCACGGTGCTCATACGAGCCTCTTCCCGTTCGCTCAATTCCTCGATCGCACGAAGCTCGTCGAACACCTCGTCGATGCGTTCACGAATCGCGCTCAACTTCTTGAGCGTCCGCACGGCAATATCACAAACGGCCGGCTGCCCCATGGCATTGATGAACGAATCCGCCGAACGAGGATCGAGCAAATGTTCCAACATCTTCGCGGCCATGATCTGCGCTTCCGGGTCTTGATGGGTCAACATCTCGCAGAGCGGCGCGATCGCATTCGGAATGACCCCCAACAACTGCGAGGCCGCCACACGAATCCCCTCATCCTTCGATTCATAGAGCAGCGAGGCCAGCGCCGCAGCGGTCGTCTCCTCCAGTACCCCCGCCATGTGCTCCAAGGCTGACGCGCCGGCCTTGCGGACAGACTCATCCTCATCGCGGAGTAAGCCGACTAGAGGCACGCCGGCCTGAGGATCGTTCACACGCGCCAACATAGCCGCAACCTCAGCTTTCAATGCCGGCGACCCGGTCTGCAGCGCGTGAATGAGCGCCTGCACCGCGCGCGGCCCGCCCGACAGGCAAGCTGCCGTCGCTCGCATCCGTCGCCAGTCCTCTTCGTGGACGAGCTCAGAGATCAGCGTTTCAATACTTTCCTTCGCCATAGCATTCACTCAGGCAAGAGGCACGGGGCTAGGGGCAAGAAATGATTCCGAGTCCCCTGCTCTAGCCCCTCGCCTCGTGCCTCCAGCCCGTCAGCTTTAGATGCGGCCTGCCCGCCAGCCTACCCTCGCCAACGTCTCTTTGACATGGTAACGGATGTTGTCATCCGACTCGCGTGCCAGCAGAGCCAGCAACGGCGCAATCACGGCGCCCCCGAATCGAGTCAGCGCGTCGGCAGCGTCCGCTCGCGTCACCGTATAATGGAGCGCCTTCATGAGCGACGGGATGGCCGTCTCGTCCCGGATCGCACCCAAGGCCCGGACTGCCTCGCCTAACGTGAGTCTCTCTTCATCCCACTGATCGCCACAGCCGTCGATCGGCTGCGAGATCTCAGGCCGCTCCATGCCCTTGAGCACATCGATCAGCACCGGTACGGTACGACGATCGCCAATTCGTCCCAGAGCCTCAACCGCCAGCGGACGAAGCCCAGACTCTTTCATCACCGTTACGAGAAACTCCACCGCGCGCGCATCGCCGATCTGACCCAGCGCGCGGACTGCATCCTCCCGAACCGCCCTGTCAGGATCGTTGAAGAGCGCTGACAATAACGGATCCACGGCCTCCGGCGATCTCGTTTTCCCTAAAGCTTCTACCGCATGCAACCGCACCAACCATTCAACATGGGTCAACGCGGCGATCAGCGACGATAGCGCCGCCTCCCCAATGGCCGCGAGGGCTGCCGATGTCTCCTCGCGCACGGCCTTCACTTTATCCTGTAACAGCGGCACCAACGGCGCCACCGCTCCAGGGTCTTGAATCCGGCCTAAGGCCTTAGCGGCGTGCATCCGCACAATCCAATCGGGACTCTTGAGCGCGGCTATCAGCGGCGCGAGCACCCGCGCATCGGCAATGGTCGCCAACACCGACGAGGCCAATTCCTGAACCGTGAGCACCGGATCGGAGAGACAGGCGCCCAGCGGCGTCACAGCCGGCTCTCCGATAGCCAAGAGGGCGCCGATCGCTGCATCGCGAACCGCGCGATCGCCATCACGCAGCACGGAGACCAACGGCGCCACAGCCCGGGGATCCCGAAGCGTGCCAAGCATCGTGGCGGCTTCTTCGCGAATCGCCCAATCCTCGTCTTTGAGCGCAGCAATCTGTTCGGCTACTGTGTCTGCCATGCCCGACCTCGATCCAACGGATGCTGAAAAAGTCTGCCAGCTTTCCGGAAGGTTAAGGCTAAGGTTCCGTCCGGATCAGGGCCTTGCTCAACCTCAGCCTTAACCTCGACCTCAGCCTGCCTCGCCTGCTATCCCCTTTGGGCGAAATCTCCCGAAGGACCAAATCGGCCTGTGTCGCCAAGAGGCATGTCCACCCGGGCATTGTCAGCCACACTTGAATTGACGGCGATATCTTCCGGCGCGGGCGTCCAGCCTAACTTTTCGAGCGTTTCAAGCGCCAATTGCCGCAAGGCATCTTTCGCCGTGAGCCTGACCGACGCATAGGAAAGAACCCGCTCCCCTTCTGCGATGACTTCGGACGCTTTCGGGTCATAGAGAAAGGCGACCAACGGTTCGATCGCCGTATCGCCGATGGTGGCCAAGGCAGCACTGGCCTTCTCGCGCAACACGCCGTCCTTCAACAGCATGATCAAGTCGGGAATGACGCGCGGATCGCGGAATTGGCCGAGCGCCGGCGCCGCCGCTTCCTTGATAAAAGCGTCTTCGCTGACGATACAGCCTGGCGTCGGAGTCCCATCCTGTCGAATACCCTTGCCCTTCAATGCGTCCAGCACCGGAGGCAAGGCGCGAGGATCGCCGATCATACCGAGCGACGCAATGGCATGCCGCTTCACCACGCCATCCTTCATCGCCTCGATCAAGGCATCAATGGCCCGTGGATCTCCGATCTGGCCCAGAGCAATCGTCGCATCTTCGCGCACGGCACGATCCGGATCTTTCAACGCGGCGATCAGAACATCGACGACCTTCGCATCCCGCACCCAGGTCCGTCCGATTTGATAGTCGGTCGTCATTCCTCCGAGTGCTCGCGCGGCGTGGCACCGGACCACATAATCTTTATCCTTGAAACATTCGATCAGCGGATCGACGGAAGGCTGGCCGATAGAGATGAGCGCAGTTCCGGCCGTTTCTCGCACCGTTTTCGAAGGATCGCGGAAAAGTTTGCTCAGAGCCGGGATCGCTCTCGGATCGCCGATCTTGCCCAGCGCCTCTGCCACCGCACTCTTCACGGCGCCGTCACGATCTCGACAGACGAACATGAGGGCCTCGACGGCTTTCCGGTCCTTTATTTCGCCACAGGTTTTTGCGGCATGTTCGCGAACACGCCACCGCTCATCCTTCAATGCCGCGATCAGGCGGTCGACGACTACAGCGCCCATCGAGGCCATGGCCGCCACGGCATCGTTTCGCACATCCATGATGGAATCGTTAAACAGAACAATGAGCGCTTCTACCGCTTTCGCCCCCCCGATCCTGGCCACGCCACGGCCTGCATGAGCGCGTACAGCCCAATACTCATCTCCACAGGCGCCGACAAGCGCGTCCAACGTGGTGGGGTCGGCGAGTTCGGCAAGTGCCTTGGATGCTTCCTCGCGGGTCGCGTCGTCGACATCCTCGAGTGCTTCTAATAGATCGTCAAGCGCCTGGGCCATTGGTACCGCTCCTCTACTGATACTGGTAATCGCGCTGGCCGCTATACGGATAGGTCCGGCTGCAGCGGACAGTTAAGGTCTGGGTTCCTCGTCCCTCCACACATTGGTCGAGCGACTTGTCAAACTCCAGCTTCCCCTCTAAATTCACCGCGAACGGAAAATCGTACGTGAAGCTCCCAAATTTATATTTTCCCGGCTTCAGTTTAAGAGCACGAGACTCGGTCGTCTTGTAGGCATCCAGAGACTCAGGGTCCGAGGCATAAATCGACGGGGTGACGCCTGGCACCTGCCACCAGGACTGAGGAGTAATGGTGGTCGCATCAATCGTGATCGAATGTTCCTTCGTGTAGGCAGCCGGCTGACCGGCTGCGGCTGGCTGGATGACCGTTGCGGAGCCCAGCAACCCTCCGAGTAGACAGCAACCGATGCACCATTTCACATTCTGCATCGCTGACCTACTCCGAAGATCCCCGTGGGGCCGAGGTAAAGGCAGCCTGAAAGATTTCTTCCACGGCATGACTCTCCCATTCAGTATGGGTCTGCAACCCCAACGTCCGCATCACCGTCGCGCCGGTATCTAAAATAGAAACCGGCTGGTGAATCGCGTGGCCAGGTTTAATCCCCACCCCCGAGGCAATCCATGGAACCATCGGAACGGCCTCGTCAGCCTGTTCTTGGTTCGCATCCCTGCCTTCGGCACTGAGCGACGTCACGAACAGGGTCGTCCGCTTGATCAGCCCCTGCTCTTGATAGATATCCAATATGGAGCGCATGGCCTTATCCACCGTGCGAAGCGCGTCACGATACTCCTTCGACGTCCAGCCTTTGGACGCGCCCACTCGACCCGCCTCAGGAAGATGCACGACCAGGAAGTGCGGCAGCGAAAGAATAGCATGCCCATAGCCATGGCCGCTGGTTGCTTTCTTGAAGTATTGACGGATGTAGGACACGATCCGGTCCGTGCTGCACTCAGGCTTCAGAGGCCCGCACATCTGATAATCCGTATAGGGCTCGGGTCGCGCCAACTGATACAGCGACTCATCCATGAGAAAAATCGCGCTGTCGCGCCCCCCGCTGAGATCAAGGTAGTCGAACAGGCTCGGAGCGCGTGGATAGCCCCGGCTGAACTCAAAGGTGTTCCAGGTAATGCCGTGTTTCTCGACCGGCATTCCCGTAATCAATGACGCCATCGTCGGCAGCCGTAACGCAGGCTTCACCGCCGTGGCAGACCAGGTGACAGCCCCTTCCTTGATCAACCGGCTGAGGGTCGGCATCGTGCCGCCTTTCAGGGAGTCTTGGCCGAAGCCTTCGAGAACAAAGAGAATCACGTGCTCGGTTGGAACCATTGAGGCGGGAGCCGGCGCCGATACAGCGGCAACTGCCGCGTCTCTTGGAAGGACCAGAGAAAGGAAGCAAAGAGATACGGCCAGTATCCGAATCGACCACCCACGATCAAGGCTGATTGACATCTGCATAGATCAGTTCTTTCTATTCCAAGAGGGATGCTACGCTATCATGGTGTTTTCCGCCAAGGCAAGCGAGCCGAGCCCTCGGGTAGTGGGCTATTATCAAAATAGCTCAATGCTGAGCAGCCGCTTGGCGATAGATTTATTCTGGCTGAGAAGGTGCTGTCGAGATGGATTCACCTGAAGGATGCTTGGCTAGGTCAATCATCTTTTCGATGTCCGCGTTGGTGTTAATCGACAAGATACGGATAGTAGGATGTCTTTCCTGGAAAACTCGGAAAATCTCATCGGCAAAGGCCTGGCCGATCATAGTTATCCCCTCAAAGTCTAGAAGCACTTCCTTAAACTTGTCTACACGTGAGAGGAGTCTTTTAGCCTGTGACCGCGACACTAATTGCTCGCCCTCATATTTAGCCAATTTTAGAGGAACATGAGTTGCGGTAAATCCTCCCTCATCAAATTCTGGAACACATTTATCGAAAACCTTTTGCATGGTCTGCTTGGAATTTGTAGCAATTGTCATTTGAATATGTGTCCCAGGCATCTCTGCGATGTCATCAGTCTCAATAAACCAATCCGAGTCCTTGTTTAACCTGCAAAAATATAACTTCCCCGATGATATGCCAAACTTATCGAAAGCCCTAGAAGTAAAGAAAATTCCGTACCCTGTATGATTGCTCTTGGCAGTAGTCAGCTTCCCTTTTGACAGCTCAAGGAGAGCGTGCCGAGGATCAGTAAGTCCAAATATTTTCTGAATCTTGCTAAAAATTCCTACTCCATTATCCCATACAGTTAATTCGATGGTTGCAGCCGTCCTGACACAGGAAATCAATACCGTGGGAGACTCAGAGTGATCGATAACATTATTGAGCATCTCCGTGAAACCGAAGTTGCATATAGTCTGAACATTCTCCGCTACGTCCTTCACGAATGGAGAAATCTTCTCTCGCCACACCTCATCTTCCTTTAGATCTGAATTAACATCTATTCGCTCGGCATAATCTGCAATTGTTCTCAGCTCGTAAGATCGATCTTTTGTTGCTCCAGTCGCCAGCAATATTCCTTCATCAACTAACTCTCTCAGATATCGGCCCACAGCAACTCGTGAAATTCCGAACTTTTTGGCTGTCTCACGAGCAATATCGCTCGGATGGGTAGGGACATTGAAAACAATAAATTCACGAATCTTCGAGCCTTCAAACCGCTCAGACAAATATTTTGACCAGTATTTGAAATCTTTATGTTCCATGCGATAAATTATACTTGGCAGTATTATAAATGTCAATGTACAATTATTTATAACATCGCGTACATTTATTATAAACAGTTTTATAGCAGAGGTGTGGCGAAAATGAAGGTGAGGATGAATGCCGGGGTAGCTCAAACGGAGAGAGCGACGCGATTGCTAATCCGTAAGTTGTCAGTTCGAGACTGACCCCCGGCACCATCATTTGAACATTGGCTGCCCAGTGCTTGTAACGCCAGGCAGCCGCAACCCGGTAGGTCCCGCGAAGGTCGAACCGGATTACACCCGCAAAGGCAGTCCGCAGTATACACCTTCCGGGATCTCCAGCCAAGGAGGTCCCATGAATATCCTGAAGCCAGAAAAGAAAGTCGCTGTTATTGCTGCCCTCTCTGAGGGATGCTCCATTCGTTCAGTCTCTCGCATGACTGGCGTACACAAGAAAACCATCATGAAGCTCTTGGTTGAAGTGGGGTCTCGCTGTCAACGGATGATGGATGAAACTATGCAAGGACTGCATTTTGAAGCTGTCGAATGTGACGAAATCTGGACCTTCGTGCAGAAGAAGGAAGGCGTCTTGAAAGTAGAGGAGCGGAAGGCCAATCCTGAATTGGGCGATCAGTACACCTATATTGCGCTTGATCCGATCAGCAAGATGATTCCGGCCTTTCACGTCGGCAAACGTGATTCAGTCAACACCCATCATTTCATCGAGGATCTGAGCCGACGCATTGAGGGCTCAACGCAAGTGAGTACTGATGCTTGGGGACCGTATAGTCCGGCCATTGAACGATACTTTGGCAATCGGGCCACGTATGCCACGATCACAAAATTCTACGCTGCCGAGAATCCTGGGGCTGGCCGCTATGCGCCGCCTCGCGTGTCCGGGAGTCAAATAACTGAAGTGCTCGGCATCCCTGATTACAGCAAGGTCTGTACGTCCTACGTTGAGCGGCAGAACTTAACGCTACGAATGAAGATAGCGCGGTTTCATCGGCTGTCCTTGGCCTTCTCGAAGAAGTTGGTCAACTTGAAAGCGGCTGTGGCCTTGTACTTCTGGACGTACAACTTCTGTTTGATTCATGGGTCACTTCGCATGACGCCAGCAATGGCCGCTGGCGTGACGGGGAGGATTGGGGAATTGAAAGAATTAGTCGCGTGAAATTGAAAATAGCCCACTACCGAGCCCTCGCCCGCACGCCCCATTAGAATTCATGCGGGCGGGACGTCTCCTGGCACAACAGTCGATGCGGTGTTATGCTTATTCGTAATCCCGTGGGAGTCAACGAATCGGCCCCCGGCACGGTAGTCCTCTCTAGAGAGTGTTGGCAATGTCACAGATCTCTCCTCCGCACACTCCCGCTCAACCGGCACTCCAGCTCATCCCATCGCCGAGCCTGCGCCTCTTCGCGCTGTTCTTCATTCTGTCTGTATGGCCCGCAGTGACTCTGGCAGAAGTCCGAGTCGTGACCGCTCAGGGTGAACACCGGATGGGAGACCGCGACACCAGAGAAGACGCCATCCGCCTGGCCACTGAAGCGGCCAAACGAAATGCCCTGGAGCAGGTCGCCGTCTACCTCGAAAGCATCACAATTGTGGACGGGCTGGATGTGACGAAAGACGAAATTCGAACCTATACCGCTGGGCTAGTCCTTGTCTTGGAGCAAAAGACCGACACGACACTCGACGGAAACACCGTCGTTGTCCGAACGGATCTGGTCGCCCAGATCGATACGGATGAAGTGCGGCAGGCCATCGCGGCCTTGCGGGAGAACGAGGACGCCCGGCATCAGCTCGTCGCACTGCAACAAGAAAATGATCAACTACAACGGGATCTCGACGCGGCGAATGAGGCCTTGGCAAAGGCCTCGACCGCAGAGGAAGCGCAGCAGGCGGCCCAGCAACGCCAAGACATCTTGAATCGGGTGCAATCGAACGCCATGGTCTCGCAGGCCTGGACTGATTGGGTGCTCGTCTCGCCATACGGCTACTCCTCCTCTTCCTTGGCGGGGCTGGCCCAGCTCCAGGCTCTCCTGAATGTCGCACAGGGCTTATATCCCTCAAGCCCGCATGTCTACGTGGCGCAACAAGTGATTACCACAAGACAGCCGCCGGCGCCGCCACAACCGCCTGCTCCCCCTGCACCGGGAACGAGGCAGCCGACCCTGCCACGCTATCGGATCATGCCGGCGCCTGGATCGCCAACCGTCATTCCGCGAACGTTGAACGAAATCACGCAGAACACACCGACAGCACCGCCGCACATCGGCAATCAGCCAGGTGAGATACATTATAGACCGCCCTCAACGGGATCGGGAACGTTCACCGACGGCCGCCAGTTGAATCCCTTCTCACAGCCGCCCCATGCGGCGGGCATTCCCCCAATGGGACAAAGGCAATTACCTCCAACGATGAATCGGATCCCCCCCCCATCCCTCCACCAAATGCCACAGGTCCCCAATCATAATAATGCGCCAAGGGGGTCTGGCGGCAGCGGGTACAGTGGGGGGGGACATGGAGGCGGAGGAGGGGGCGGCGGGCATAGAGGCGGAGGACATGGGAGGTAGCGCGTGAGGAATAGGCGTAATCAGTTGATTGTTGCGTTGATCGCCGTTGGCTGTTCAGCCTTGCTGCCGCTGCATTCGTTTGCGGCGGATTCAGGCGATGTTCGAAGCCGCGCGGAACAATCCTTCGATCAACTCAAGCAGCACACAGGACAACAAGACTCTTCGAACATGCCGTCCGAGTTGCGACACAAGGTTGAAGATCGCAACAGCTATTCAGACGATCATTATTTGGTCGGCAAGGGCCAAGGGGACATGGCGAAAGGCCCCATCATCTGCCAGCGGGTCTCGGAACTCTCTGCCCGTACTGATCTGGCCAAACAGATTCGTGTTCTGGTGAAAGAGCACATGGTCGACCGAATCCGCGAGCGGACAGGCCGAGAGGCGGAACAGGACATCGAACTCACCAGGGAAGAAATCGTCCAGGAATATCTTCAGGGCGTGAAGATTGTCGATCGCCGGATCGACGAAGACAGCAAAACATGTAGCGCGACCGCCGTCATGCCCAAAAGCCAGATCCAGCCCAAACCAGCACCCGACCGCCTCGAACCCACCTCGACAGTCGTTCGATAAACAATCTGGTTTGTTTTGTTTATCTGGTTGGTTTGGTTCATCTGGTTAGTTTCGTTCAACCAAAAAACCAGACAGACCAGACAAACCAAACAACGGTCTTCTTATGCTGGCGGACTTTTGGGGCATCCTGCAGATCTTCCGTTGCAGTCTGTCCCACACATCGGGTATGTAACCTTCACATGCCGATCGAAAACAGCTTTCAACACGACGAGATGTCACGAAAGAATCCCGGCGAGCGCCTCGCCGTTCGGGAGGTCACTCTGACTGCCCTGTCGGAGTCGCCATTCGGACAGGACGCGATGGCATCCCTCGGCAAGCGTCTCTCGCAAACCGGCATCCGCCTGGTCGTTTTGCTGCACGGCTCCATCATGGGAACCGACGTCTTTGGGGTACAACGGTTGGATGAGCTAGGCGGGCTCAAACGTGGCTATTCGCGCGGCGTGGCGGGCCTCGATGCCTTATTGGCCCTGATGCGCGAAAGCAGTAATGGCATTGCACCGCTGCCAGGCGGGCTGAAGCCACCCCTCGCAAATGATGACACCACCAAGAGGCTGCTCGATGAACAGATCGGGGATGCCGGCAATTTCACGAACGCCTATATGGAACTGATGAAACAGTCGCTCAACCGAGGCCTGGATCGTCCGATCCATTGCGTTCGCGATCTCTGGTCCTGTGAACAGCATCACCTAGGCCGTGCCATGGCGGCTGTCTCGATGCTCGGGCATCTTCGTGACTGGGTCGAGGCCCACAGGCTGGGCCAAAGAGATCGGATCCTCGTGCAGGCTCATGGGCAGGCAGGGTTAGTCCTCGCCCTCGTCTCGAACCTCTTATGTGTGACTGCGAATAGTAGCCGGAAACGGCTGCTCGACCTGTTGTCGGCCTTTGCCTCGCAAGTCGATCGACCGGACATCGCCTCGACGATCTACCGTATCGCTCCGCTGCTGTCGAATGGCGCCCTCCTCAATGGCGCGACGCTGGACGTGGTCACATTCGGGACGGCGGTGCGATATGGATGGGACCTGTCGGGAATCGGCAAGCTCTTGCACATCGTCAACCACCGCAACATGCGGACCGACGGCAAGACATGGCTCTCGAAAATGGAATTACCCCAGATCACGATGGAGATGCCGATCGCGTGGGGTGGAGATTACATCCAAGAATTGGCTGTGGCCGGCAGCGATGCTGTGCCGACGACCGAGGCGGCGAAAGCAGCGAACAAAGCTGTGTGGGAAATAGTCGAACCGTTTGATGGATTCGAACGCTGGCTGGAATGTGCCCGTCGCGCTGTCCGTATCCCGAGTGAGGGGCTGGGGATTCTCGCCGACTACAAAGATTCCACCGGGTCAACCAATGTGCGCGACCACTACTTCGGCCACGCGGCCTATACTCGTCTCAACGCAATGCTCTTCAACACGACAGAAATTACGAAGGCGTTCTACTCTGCCAAATAGAATACACCTATCGCTTAGCCCAAGGCTTGGGTTTCATGCCAGCGAGATTCCGCGCGCCATGGGCAACCGCGAGAATCTGGACGCTCCCCTTCTTCAGCCGGTAAATGACTCGATAGCTTTCGACAAGAAGCTCGCGGACCTTTGGGTCTGTTGATTCGGGCACCCGCCGACCGCTTTCTGGAAACGACTCGAGCCGGTCGACGGACAAAATCATCCGCTCGATCAGCGCATCGGCATATTCGGTGGAGTCTCTCGCGATGTAGTCTTGGATGTTTTCGAGGTCGGCGACGGCGGGTTCGGTCCATTCGAGGCGGGTCATTTCTTGATGAAGCGTTTCTTTACGTCTTCGTGGGACACCACTCTCCCTTCATCCGCAGCTTGAATGCCGGCTTCAATTTTCTTGCGCACGTAAACTCCATACATGATATCGTCCCACGTCGCCTTGTCCGGCAATTTCTTGACCATTTCGAGCGCCTGTTTCTTCGCAGTCGGCATCGAGCACTCCCTTTTTGCTACGATTCGGTTAAGTCTAGGCTGCGCCTAGTGTGGAGTCAAGAATCATACGACTCAGCAAGGCTCCTTATCCCTCTCTTAATTGCACCGCAAGAGGTTCCCATGAAAATATGCCGTCAAGGTATGCATGGCCGTTCGGCGTGGTGGCAACGAGTTCGATAGATTCGTACACGCTGATCGTCGTGCCGCTGCCGGCTGAGGCCGAGACTTGCATGGTCAGTGCGGCGCTTGGGGCGGGTGACGCAATGTCCTGATGCGTCCGTATTTGTTTTGGCGAAGCGAGAAGATTCACAAACTGGGCAGGCGGTGCCTGGCGAAACTCGCCGTCATAGGTCACCCATAGTCGCACGGTGGCCGACACATGGGCGTACCACTCGTCTCCGACCGCGTTCGTTTCGACCCAATTAAACAGGGTGTTCACCCGCGACATGATCGACACCGTCGTCGGTTCCATCGAGGCGGGAATCTGCAGCAGAGTCGTGTAGCCCGCATGGACATACCCGAGCGTATCCCAGAGCGAAGGATTCGCCCCGACACGCGCCTGGAGCGATTTATTCGGCAGCACATGCTCCACGTAGTGGGGATTCGCAGCAAGACGGAGATAGTGCGTGTCTTCAAGGTATGTGATCTGATCGAGCTTGCACAGAGTTTCATCCCGATCGCCGAATCCGATGGTGTTCGGCGCCGAGACACTATCCGCTCCGGTAAAGATCAGCTTGCTCCAGCCGATCGGCGCAATGCAGCTGGCACTCGCCGACCCGTTCAGCTTCTCCAGCACCGCCACACGATTCTTGATGTCGCTGAAGACCGACTCCAGCCCTTCCTTCGTTCCGCGAACCCGTTCGACCAAAAGGGCCTTTTCAAGTTTCCGTTGTTCCTCGAGTTGCCGCACAAACGAGGCTGTCTACCGATCGAGTTCCAACACTGGTGCCATCGGATCCCCCTTTTCATGTTCATGTAATGCCCTCTATGTACGCCACACATGGAAACCAGGGAGAGATCAGCAAGAGGGATACCTTCCTAACCCCGCGCAAATTGGCTTTGGGTAAAGGCTAGCTGAAGGCAAGTACCGACTTGTGGCACAGGTTTGAACGGTTGATGAGAGGGGACAACTCTAAGGGTTCATACCTCTCTCTTTACTCTACATAGGAAAATTATCGAAGATCGTGTCGCGACCAGGCGGACGCCAACGCTTTTCGATGAGGTCCTTAAATCGCTCCAGATCTTCCTGGACGCGCGAAGACAGCACTCCCAATGCATCTCCTCCATATTCGGCGACACCCTGAGGGTCATACTCTACTTGCAGCATGACCTTTGACCTGGCATTCGAGAGTTGGTGAAATGTCACGACCCATCCCTTAATGCCACCGCCTCGACTCGTCCACGCGAGACGCTGGTCCGCCGTCTGCCCCGTGATCTCCGTATCCCACTCTTTCTCCTGGCCCGCGATCTCTGCTTTCCAATGAAACCGTTTGACATCCAGCCGTGTGACTTCTTTCACACCCTCCATGAACTGGGGAAACTCCTCAAATTTCATCCATTGAGCGTAGGCGGTATATTCCGGCACGTTGACGTCAATGGATTTCTCAATGGTCGACATGCGTTCCTCCTCTTTCAACGACACCAAGAGTCCGATGCGCTTCTACCCCTACCTTTTACTTGAAGTGGTGAGATGATCCCAACTGCGCGCATCGAACGAAATTCTTCTAACTGACCCTATCCACCACCTCATCCTTCATCGGGAGCAGCCAGACTGTCCTTTACTGCGCGCATCGAGCGAGCACATTCTGATCGTGCGCGCTCCGTGAGCAAGAAGGACGGCTGGCTGTTCCCCATCCCCTTACTTCTCCTCCCCCACTCCCATCTCGTGCGAGTCAGTGAGGTGATTCCGACTGCGGCCGTCGAACGAGATTACAGATGATCCCTCCAAGCTCGCTCGCTATCTCTTCAGGGATGGGGACTGATTGATCTTCCACTGCGCGCGTCCAACGAGGGCCTTCCCAGGCCGCGCGTTGCGCGAGCACAGAAGATCATCAGCCTCCATCCCCTTCCCTCACTTCTTAAAGATCAGCCTCGGCTCCGTCATATCCCCCATCGAGACCGACACCAACTCCCACCCGCCTGCTCCGAACTCGTTCAGCTTGGTTTGCATATTTTGGGTGTCAGGAAGGACCTCGACAATTTTGTACTGAAACCGTTTCGGCTCTTGCGCCTTCGCAGCAAACGGCTGCCCCATGAGAAGCAGGAACCCCAACACGCCAAGGCTGACGCCCGCTATCACCCACGCCCCCAAAAGACGTACGTTCTGCATATCTCACCTCGCGTTGTATGTATTACGGATGCGCCACTCTCCAGTTATGACCCGTACCTAGATCCACTTTCAGCGGCACCGACAGCCCCATTTTCTTTCCCGTCGCCTCCATCTCTGTCTTCACGAGATGCTTCGCTTCGTTCAAATCCTTCTCCGGCACTTCGAAGATCAATTCGTCGTGGACTTGCAGGATCATTTTCGTGTGTGGCATCTCGCGGTGCAGCGCGTTGTTCACATTGATCATCGCCACTTTGATGAGATCCGCGGCTGAGCCCTGGATCGGACTGTTCACGGCCATGCGTTCGCCAAACCCACGCTGCACAGGGTCGCCACTCTGCAACTCGGGAATCGGGCGTCGCCTGCCGAGGATCGTCGTCGTGTAGCCTTTTGTTTTGCCTTCTTCGATATTCCGGTCCATCAGCGCGCGCACGGCTGAAAACTTCTCGAAGAACGTCTCGATGTACTTTTTCGCATCCGCCTGCGACACGCCGATGTTCTGAGAGAGACCAAACGGACTGATCCCGTACACAATGCCGAAGACGACCGTCTTGGCCACGCGCCGCATGTCTCGCGTGATCTGACTGGAGGGAAGGCCGAAAATCTCCATGGCCGTCGCCATGTGGATATCCTCCCCCTTCGCAAACACGGCGAGCAAGCGAGGATCTTGCGACAGGTGCGCGAGGATACGAGGCTCGATCTGGCTGTAGTCGGCGCAGAGCAAGGTGTGGCCTGTCGGCGCGATGAAGGCTTCTCTGATTCGTAATCCGTACTCGCCCTTCACCGGAATATTTTGCAGATTCGGCTCGGTCGAGGAGAGCCGTCCGGTCGCCGCGACGGTTTGATTGAGGGACGTATGGAGCCGCTTGGTCTCCGGATTCACCAGTTCTGGTAGTGCATCCACATAGGTGGACTTGAGTTTGCTGAGGCTCCGATAGTTCACAATCTGCGCGGGCAATTCGTGCTGGGTCGCGAGCTGCGTCAGGGTATCTTCATCGGTCGAATAGCCGGTCTTGGTTTTCCTGATCGGCTTGAGTCCCAATTTCTCGAACAACACCGTGGCGAGCTGCTTCGGCGAATTGATGTTGAACTCGCCGCCAGCCACCACGGCAATCGTCTCCATTATCTTATCGAGGTCCCGCTCCAATTCCTTGCTGAGCCGGCGCAGCCCCTCGACATCCAATAAGAATCCGTTCCGCTCGATCTCGGCCAACACCGGCACCAGCGGCATTTCCACGTCGGTAAAGAGCGTGAGGCTGCCCTGTTCCGACAGTCGTTCCGTCAAAGGTGGGGCGAGCTTGGCCAGCACCGACGCGGCCTCCGCTGCCTCCTCTCGTGATCCTGTGTCCTCGTCGTCAAACAGGGATTTCGGGGCATCGTTGCCCTTCTTTCCGATCCCCAGCCGATGGTCCAGCACTTCCAGCGCAATGGTTTCAAGCTGGTGATCGCGGCGATTGGGATTGAGCAGATAGTCCGCCACCATGGTATCCAGGTAGGGGCCTGCGAGGGTCACTCCAATACGGTGAAAAACCAGCAAGGCCGCCTTCAAGTCATGGACAACCTTAGTTCTCGTGGAATCATGCAGCAACGCAATGATGGGTCGCATGTAGGCGTGAACGTCAAGCGGGACGAACGCGGTCTTATCTCCCGTGGACAGCGCCATCCCCTGCACATCCGCCTGTGCGCCTGACCCAGGGGAGAGCAGACATTGCAGGCCGAGGGCGCCGCCCTTCGGCAATCCCTCTACAAATCGCTGTGCAGACGGTTCATCCTGAAGGAGTTCCGTCTTCACTTCATTCGTCTCGGCTGGTGCAGACATCGGTTGAAACGATTTGAGGAGCGTGGTGAAGCCCAGCTCGCGTAACAAATCGATGAGCTGATCCTGATGCGGCGGCTTCACGTGATACGTCGCGGCATCGAATGTCACAGGGCTATCCAGTTGGATGGTCGCCAGCCTCCGGCTGAGGCGGGCATTTTCAGCCTGGTCGATCAGCAAAGCTTTGATCCGAGGCGGCGTGACCTCTTCGACGCGGCGCAAGAGTTCTTCTATCGTGCCGAACTGGGCGATCAGCTTCATCGCCGTCTTCTCACCGATGCCCTTCACGCCGGGAATATTGTCCGCCGCGTCGCCCATGAGCCCCATGATCTCCACGACGCGCGCCGGTTCCACGCCGAAGCGTTCGCGGCATTCCGCTTCACCGAGCCATTTATCTTTCACCGGATCGTAGATGCGCACGTGGGGCGTCAGGAGCTGGAGCATGTCCTTGTCGCCGGTGACGATCACGACGTCGAACCCTGCCTGCTCGGCCTGGTGCGCCAGCGTGCCGATCAAATCGTCCGCTTCATAACCGGCTTGCCGGACGGCGGGAATGTTGAGGGCATCCACCACACGATGGATGTAGGGAATCTGGGCACTCATGCCTTCCGGCATCGGCGGCCGCTGCGCCTTGTAGGCCGTGAACTCCGCGTGGCGCAACGTCGGACCCTTTTCGTCGAATGCCACGACGAGGCCATCCGGCTTCTTCTCCCGAATAATCTTCAGCAACGTCGTCGTAAAGCCAAGGATGGCGTTGGTCTGGAGGCCTTGGGAATTATTCAGAGCCGGCAGGGCAAAGAAGGCACGATAGATATAGGCGCTCCCATCGATCAGATAGAGCGTCTTGCGGCTGGACTCTGTGGTCGGCATGATGCGGGCTAGCAGGCTGCGGAAAAACTCGGTTTATTCATAAACCACCACTGGAATCTTCCATACGGCACTGATTTCAAAATAGCCGCAGGATGCTCAAAAAGGCCAGACTTCTCACCCACCCAACCCTAGCGCGCCGAGACGCGCCTTGTCCCAAGCAAGACCGCAGCGAGCGAAGAGGCGAGGAGGTACGTACCGCACTTCGTGGAGCCGTTCGCCCATACAATGGATCTTGGCGAACGGAAAATACCCTCCAGTGCTTCCGATATCCGCGGCACTCCTTCTCAACGTTGAGCCTCTGAGCGATGCGAGAACGCCGCTGGCGGACTTTTTCAGCATCCTGCTAGGGGCCGGGGGCCAGGGTCAAGGGTGGTTTATCGAACTTACGGCGCATGCCGTTAATGACACCCAGCAGGGTCGGTTGGCCGACCATTTTTGCCTCGATCTCACGCTTTCTTGGGAAATCCATGAGTGAGATCCCGATCAGCATCGTCAGCAGGCCCTGCCCCGGCAAGAAAAGCATGGCAAAGCCTGCCACGAGGAACACGACGCCGACGATGTTCTTGGCGGCTAAGCCCAACATGCGCAGCACTGGATGATGGTCTTTCATCCAATGGCGGGGAGTACGCGTGTCAAAGTAGTCGGCCGGCAAGCGGACCAGAATCAACGGGATGGCAATCAGAGAACCGACAAATCCGACGGCCGAGGCCACGGTAAGACCGATGAGCACATTGACCGGAATCCATTGCTGGACTGTTGCGAGTAAGTCATCCATGCGCTTCGCATCCTAGCATGCGACCTAGGAGCACTCCAAGCCAACGGCTAGGCGGCATCAACGGTTTACGGCATGTTTCTCAACGGGCTATAATCCCGCTACCATGTCGCGTCGTTCGCCCCTCACACTGCGGATCAGTGGCTTGCTGGGGATCGCGGTCCTTGGCGTGGGACTCCTTACCTGTCCCACCACAGTCCGCGCGTCCGATGATCTTCATATCGAAATTACGAAGAAAGGCCTGGGCAAGGAGGTCGTCATCACGCAGGGGGCACGCGAGTGGTTCATGCTGATCGAGGTGACACCGGAGAATTCCGTGGTCCTCCGGCAGGAAAAAAAGCACGGCACCTATCTCGTGGATGAAAGTGAAACGCATGACCGTCCCATGACCACAGGCGAAGTCGATGCGGCCATTACCGATTATGTGAACAGCGTCAAGGCGCGCGCCACAAAGGAGTAGCCACCGACCATGCCGGCTCAACCCAAGTTTGTCATCTTCGCCCATCACGCTACCTACGACACGCTGCACCAGGTCGCGACTCTTGGCCTTACCGCCGCAGCGATGGGAAAAGACGTGATCGTAATCCTCTTGTTCTGGACGATTAAAAAACTGGCCGAGGGAAAGATCGATCAGGTGGACTTTCCCCCTGAATATGCCGCCTCAGCCGGCGAAGTGACGCGGCTTTTGAAAGAAAAGAAAGTACCGAAGATTTCAGAGATGTTTCAGGACGCCAAACACGTCGGGAAGTTTCGTCTGATCGCCTGCAGTGCCGGCCTGGAATACATGGGCGTGGACAGTGCCGCCGTCGAAAAGAACGTCGACGAAGTCATGGGGCTGCCTGCCATTATTGCGCTGACCTCTGACGCGGAAACGAAGCTGTTCATTTAGCGGGATGCTGAAAAAACCCGCCAGCTTCGTTCTCGGCTCATCGAAATCCTCAACGTACCCCATACGGGAAAAGAGCTGTTCCGACAGCTCGGGGTTGGGCGGGTGAGAATGCTACGCCTCCGGTTTCGACTCGCCTGCGGCCTTGCTGGACGGCCTTTTTGAGCATCCCCCGAAGCGCTTGCCGGTTGGGCACAATAAATTTTCCCACAACCTGCTATCTGCCGTGAGGCGTCAGGCGATGGTGAATTTCACGCGCTCACGCCTCACGCCTAACGCGATCTTTTAACTCCCACCCGATCGCAGTATTCGGCGAGTTTGCACTTGCTGCAGCAGGGTGAGACTGGTTGGCAGAGGTGCTGCCCGTAAGGGACAAGCAAATCGTTGAAGGTGATCCAATGCTGTGCCGGCAATTTCCGGCGCAGCGCCTGCTCGGTTTCTTCCGGTGTCTTCGTTTTCACATAGCCCCAGCGATTGCTGATCCGATGCACGTGGATATCCACGCAGATGCCGGGCTTGCTATAAGCGACCGTCACCACCAAGTTCGCCGTTTTCCGGCCTACCCCCGACAGAGTGACCAGCTCCTCGATGGAGTCAGGAACTGCGCCTCCATAGACGTCCAGCAGGCGACGGCAAATGGCATGGATAGATTTGGCTTTCGTCCGGTAGAACCCGACGGGATAGATCGCGCGTTCGATCTTCCGGAGTGGAAGGGTTAGCATCGTGGCCGGCTGATGCGCCAGCGCGAACAGCCTGGCACTGGCTTCACCGGTCGTCTTGTCTTTGGTCCGGAGGCTGAGGAGGCACGATATGAGGATGCGGAAGGGATCTCGGTTCGTCTCGCGCGCCACCACGCCGAGGACCGGCTCCTTCCACTGCCGAATCTCACGCTTTACAATTCGGAGCGCAGCAGTGATCTGATCCTGGCGCATGGACGAGGAAGGGATATGAAGGCCTTGGGAGGTGTGCGATCAACCGAACGGGCGAGCCCGTGGAAGGACGCTTACTCTGGCTTGCGTTTCGACAACCACTTTTGACGCCGCCGCTGCGCCTCGCGCTGCTTGGCTTTCTTTCTGACACTCGGCTTTTCGTAAAACCGCCGCCGCTTCAGTTCGCGGAAGAGTCCTTCCCCCGCAAGCTTCTTCTTGGCAACTTTGAGGGCTTTCTCGACGTTATTATTGAAGACTTTGATTTCCATTCTTTCCGTCTGCGTGCTTTCCCAGGCAATGCCTGTACAGGTTTTTTTCTCGTGCCAGCCTGACCTCGACTAAGGTGCGTAATGTAACATAGCCTCCTGAGTTCCTCAAGACGGATTGTCATTTGCTGAATCCGGTCGAGAAGAGAGGACTTAAGCCGTTGATTGTGCTGAATTTTTATATTTTCTCCAACCGTATGACGTCCTGCATCGGCTGCGGCGATGGCCAGCACAAGTCCAACCGTGAGATCAGACCGAACGTATGACTTCACTCCTGACGAGCAGGCATGAAGAAGGGCTCCGGCCTTCGTCGCTAGTTCGGCGATTTCAAGCGGAATCTCCGTCGCCAGATGGAGCGCAGATGACAAGATGGCGGGACGAGTCCTGTCTGTCTTCGCGAGCTTCGTGGCCCGGAGAAATCGCTGATAGGCATCGCCATCCGCTTGCATCAGCTCGCGAAGCCGCCAGCCAATTTCACTCAGCCGATGTTCCACTCCTCGTTGCCGGCTGAGGCGCGCCCCCATGATCCCCAGCGAGGCCGCGAGAGCACCCACCAAGGCCGCGACCGTGCCGCCGGCCGGAATCGGAGTCGCCGAGGCCACTGCAGCCAAAAAGTCCGCGAGCGATTGCGCGTGCAAATCAACTGGCTCCTGCTCGCGAGACGGGGCCTGTCGTGCGGACTCACCTAATAGCCGAGTCTCCAATCTCATTTCTAGCACCTGCGTGGCATCGAACTGTTCGAGTGCCAGGCCATGCCCGGCAGCCTGAACCAGCGCTGCTTGGGGCACAAGCCCGATCACTTCGCTTCCCGCTACCGCCACATCTTTCTTGGCTGCGCGGGCTCGGACCGCTTCGAACGCGACATGGAGAGGCGTGATGATGTAATCGGTGAGATTCATAGCGACCTGAACCATCTGTCGGCTGGCTAACTCCACGCCGATCGCTTTGAGATGGGGCAACCCTCCGTTCGATTGGCGAATGTCTTTCGCAATGGATCGGGCCAGCGCGATGTCCGTCGAGCGGAGATTCACATTGAAGGCGATCAAAGGAGGTCGCGCACCGATCACCAGGGCGCCGGCCGTCTTATGGAGATTGGGGGGACCAAAGTCCGGTGTCCAGTCCGGATCGGAGGCCATGCGGAAGGCAAGGCCTTGAAGTCCTCCTCGACGGACCGATTCGAGTGGAGCATGATCGCGGTGCAGGGCCGCTTGCTCGTAGAGGAATACCGGGATCTTCAGTTCTGTTCCTACCCGTTGCCCCAACCGCTTCGCCAGATGGATACAGTCCTGCATCGTCGTGCCGTGCAACGGCACGAAGGGCACGACATCCGTAGCCCCCACCCGTGGATGGACGCCCTTGTGCTTCCGAAGATCGATGAGATCGGTCGCCACGCGAATAGCGCGAAAGGCCGCTTCGGCGACGGCGTCTGGTTCGCCGACAAAGCTCAAGACGGAACGATGGTGATCCCGATCCATTGTGTGGTCCAGCAGCCAAACCCCTGGCACGGACTCCACCGCATTCACCAGGGCACGCACCGTCGTCTGGTTTCGTCCCTCACTGAAGTTCGGCACGCACTCGACGATTCGATCCACGTCCTGCCCCATCAAGAATCAAAAGAGAGAAGCCGGAGGTCTGATCTTCAGCCCTCCGGCTTCTCTCTTTCTCTCCGCTGAATCTCTGTCTGTTCGGCTATTTTGTCTTTCTCACAAACGCTTTATAGATCGTTCCCGACTTCGTCTGTTCTTCTTCGAGCCCGACCATTTGATGGCCGGTCGTGTCGCACCAGGCCGGCATATCCTTTTTGATGCCTTCGTCGTCCGAGACGACTTCAAGAACCTGGCCCAACGTCAGCCCCTTGATCTTCTTCATGGTCATGATGATCGGCATCGGGCAAAAGTACCCCAGCGTATCGAGCTTCACATCGGCATGTGGCATCAATAAGACTCCTGGCAAGCGGCGAGAGGCAAGGGGCTAGTGGAAGAATTCGACCCCTCGCCTCTAGCCTTTAGATAAACAAATTCACGCTGCCTTGCTTGGCTTCTGCGAGATAGGTGGTCACCCCCGCGAACTGATCGATACCCTCGATGAGCGTATCTTTCGTAATCCCCATCAGCCCCATGGTGGTCGTGCAAGCAATAAAATGAACACCGAGGTCCAGCGCTGTTTCCATGAGTTCAGGCACACCCGGCATCCGGTTCTGCTTCATGACCTTTTGCATCATCTTCGTACCCAGCCCCCAGAAATGGAAACGCGAGAGGGGAAGGCTGTCTGCGCCCCCTTTATTCAGCAGGCCGAACATCTGACGAAGCCAGTCCTTGGCAGAGCTGGTCGCGCCTTTCCGGCGAATGGCATTAAGACCCCAGAAGGTGAAAAAGACAGTGACCTGCATCCCCATGGCAGCAGCCCCTGTGGCAATGATGAACGCGGCCATCGCGCGATCCATGTCGCCGCTCAGGAGCACGATCGTCACCTTATCAGGCTTGGAGGTCCGTAGGTTGTCCAACGTGACCGCTGGATCCATCTGCGCGATTGTCATAACGCCCTCTTTCCTGCACTGGCCTACATGAGTGCAGCCATTTCAATTAGATTTTCAATATAGTCTCTGCTTCTTTTTCTTGTCAAGGAAAGGGAAGGAGCGGGGTAGCCTGCTGGTCTCCTGTGCTCGCGCAACGCGCGGCCTCAGAAGGCCCTCGTTGGACGCGCGCAGTAGGAGACCAAGCAGGCCACCCCGCTATGAGAAGTAAGGGATCGTGGCAGAAGGGGAACGAAGATGCCGTCCTGCGATGTGCACAGGGAAGGATGATCTGGCTGCCCCTTCGTAGGCAAGGAGGCTATTTGGTGCCGGTTGGCTTGACGTTCCGTGACCCACTCGCTATATTCACGATCAAGTTGCTGCCGCAGTCTAGCCCGCATTATTCATGACGGTTCGTGGCGAAATCGCGCAGTCGCGTTGCGAGACGGGCATGCGGAGCCGCGAGGCTCCGAGGCGTACTTGAACAGTACGTCGAGGGGGTGAGTGGCGAGCCTGCCAGCCGAAGGCGCGTCGTAGCAGCGAATCCGCGATTGCAGCAGAAGCGCTCATGAATAATGCGGGCTAGGCTGGTCCTCTCACGTATTTCCTCCCTCTTTCCATGAATAGCGACCTCATCACCGAGATCAAGCCATCCAAGAGCGCACCGCTCTTCGGCTTTTGGTATCCCGCATGCCTGAGCAGTGAACTCGCTCCCGGCAGCCTGAAAGGGACCGTCCTGTTGGGCCTGCCGATCCTCGTCTGCAAAACGTCTCAGGGTGCGGTCGCGGCCATGCGCGACATTTGTCCCCATCGCGGGATGCCGCTGTCCTTCGGCAAAATGGAAGGCGACTGTGTCGAATGTGCCTACCATGGTTGGCAGTTCGATCAAGCAGGCCGTTGCCGGGGAATTCCTGCGCTGGTCGAAAATTCTTCCATTCAAGTCGACAAAATCGGCATCACCACCTACGCCTGCCGCGAACGGGACGGCTACGTGTGGGTGTTCGTTCCAGACCCTCAACAACCGAATCAGACCATCCCGGACGTGCCGCCGCTGCCGCTCCCCTCGTCTCCCTATCGAATGATTCACATTTCGACGCTGTTGGATTGCACCATCGACGACGGCATCGTCGGTTTGATGGACCCGGCTCACGGCCCCTTTGTGCATCAAAGCTCCTGGTGGCGCACGAAGGCAAGCATGCACGAAAAGGCCAAGACTTTTGAACCGATTCCCAACGGCTTCCGCATGGTGCCACACGCCCCTTCAAAGAACAGCGGACCCTACAAGCTCCTGAACCTGTTTTATGGCGGGCCGCTGACGACGACCATCGACTTTGTGCTGCCCAACCAGCGATTCGAGTTCGTCCAGTGCGGATCGCTCTTCGTGTCTAGCCGCGCTACGGTTACGCCGATCGCCGACCAGCAATGCCGCATCGACTTTGCCGCAGCCTGGAACTGTCTCGGCTGGGTTCCATTTTCCAAGACTCTCTTTCGCTACTTCGCCAACATTTTCATGACGCAGGATCGAGAGGCAATGGAGCGCCAGGCGGTGGGATTACGCTACAAGCCGTCCTTGATGCTCATCGACGATGCCGACACGCCGGCCAAGTGGTATTACAAGTTGAAAGCCGCACATCTTGCGTCGACGCAATCAGGCCAGCCCCTAGACCATCCGCTCAAAGAACGGGTCACGCTTCGCTGGAAGAGTTAGCAGCGAGACAGGCGTGTCGAAACATGATTACTAAGTCGCACAGGCAACGTGTCGAGGTTTCCAAGAAAAAGCCCAACCCTGAAGTTCTTGGAAGCAACGGCGGGCCGTCCCTTAACCTTGGGGGCCTCTTGGAGTCAATCCGCCTGGGTGAAGAACTGTCCCAGGCCGCCTTTGCCAAAAAGCTGGGGGTCTCGTCTTCCCATCTCTGCGACATCTCTGCGACATCGAAAAAGGCCGCAAGGTCGTCGGTCCTGAGCGGGCCGCGCGGTTTGCCGCAATCCTGGGCCGATCTCCCGAACAGCTCGTCCGGCTCTCTCTTCAAGAATTGGTGAGCGGAGCTGGCCTCATCATGAAGGTCAACGTGGGCGCAGCGTGAGAGCACATGGAGAGGAGCGACGCCCAACGTATGCTTGCGGTGCCGGCTGAAATTCCGCACGACCTGCTCGAGATAGACCGTCAGGTCCACCGCCGTCTTGTAGATCAGCAGATGTTCATAGCGGGCCATGGCTATTTGTGAATCTTCTCCTCCCCTTTGTAAGGGGAGGCTGGGTGGGGTAGAGTTCCGGGCCTCTACCTCCCCTGCCCCCTCCTGACAAAGGAGGGGTAAACCGGGGGCCTGCGCCCCCTGCACCCCCAAATAGCCAAATGAGTCAAATCATCGAATGCTCAATACTGATCCGCATTCATGCCTCCACGCACACACCAGGCGCGGCCGTAGTTGATGAAGGACTTATTGCCGGTGGCGGCCAACTCGCCGTTGTTGAAGTTTGCGACCCACGCGACGACCGGATTGACCGCGAGCGTCGTCGCCGACCAGTAGACGATGGTCGGCGAGCCCGTCAGGAACGGATGGCCCGGCGGGAGGGTCGGGCCCGGAAACACGGAGGGGTCAATCAGGCTCCCCAGCTCGTGCACCGAGGGCAGGCGCCAGCCTTTGCGGTTGCCGGTGGTGGTGCTATTCGCGCAGTGGGCCCGCGCCGTATCCCATGATAACTGGACGCTGGCGTCCGGCGATTTCTCCCACACTAGCCCGGTCTCTTTATCCAACACCGCCTTGCTCCCCCAATTCGTCAGGACCACGAACCGCGTCGCGACCGGGAGCTGCTGGTCCCACGCCGGTTCCGCATAATAGGGGCCGACCGCGTCTACCGCCTGGGCCGGGTGGGCGGTCAAGGCCACTCCGGCCAGCAGGCCGAGGGCGAGTACGCCGATGATGACTCTGTTGCGTCGTCGTGGCTGCTGCATGGTGCTACCTCCTAGGAATGAAATGATGAGCGACCCGGGCCAAGCCCCGCCGCCGATGGCGGCGCGAGTCCCCAGACCCTTCTCGCATGTCGTGCCACTCGTGCCGTTCTCGCGTGTCTCGCCAGTCCCGCGCGTCGCTAATACGCCTCCGCATTGTTGCCACCACGGACACACCAGGCGTAGCCCGCGATGGTGAAGTCCGTAATGGCGGCGTCGTCGAGCACAGCGCCATTGCCGAAGTTCACGTTCCACGCGTTGGACGGATTGGATGCGTTCCTCGTCGCCGTCCAATAGAATCCGGGAGCCGGAGCAAGCACAAACGGATGGCCCGGCGGGAGGGTTGGGCCGGAAGCCACGGAGGGGTCAATCAGGCTCGCCAGCTCCTGCACCAAGGGCAGGCGCCAGCCTTTGCGGTTGCCGACGGTGGTGCTAGTCAGGCAGTGGGCCAGCGCATCAAACCAGGGGCTGGATTGGCCGACGGACGGCGTTTTCTCCCACACCAGCCCGGTCTCTTTATCCAACACCGCCTCGCTGTTCCAATCCGTCAGGACCACGAACCGATTCGCGGCCCCCATCTTCCGGTCCCACGACGGGAGCGCATAATAGGGGCCCAGGCCAGCGGCCAAGGGACCTGGGCTACTGACATCGGGATCGATGCTACTGTCCGCCGCCTGCGCCGGGTGGGCCGTCAGGGCCACCCCGGCCAGCAGGCCGAGGGCGAGTAATCCGAGGATGAGTCCACTGCGTCGCCGTTGCTGCTGCATGCTGCCTCCTCCTAGTCATGATGGTTGACTGACTGTTCTCCCACACCGGTCGCGCACGATGGGTCTCTCGTCACGACTCAGGTGTGCAGGCTGAAGACTGCGGGCACAGGCTGAAGGGGTTCAGGCTGAAGTGTTTGGAATTTCGAACTCCGGCCTTCAGCCTGAACCCCTTCAGCCTATCTACCTGAACAGTTACGAACGAGAAACATGACACTCGAAACCTGAAACGTTTGGACGAGATACGTTTCACGCCTCACGGCACCGAGGCCTCCCGCGCGAGCTGCTGCTCATAGAGTGCTTCCGCCCGCGCCCGCACAGCCTCGTCTTCGTCCACCAGCGCGTAGGTCAGCGGATCGATCCCTGTGCCCGGCTGCTGCGCCCAGAGTGCCAGCGCCTGGAGCCGGACCGTGGCGTCCGGAGACTCGCGCAGCTCGGCGAACCACCGCTCCCGGGCCTCGCGCTGCGCCTGCTCGGCAGGGGTCTGCGCGTCGGATGGCGGGGTGCCCGCTGGGGGGCCGGGCGTGAGCGGAGACGATGGCCTGGCTGGCTGTGGATCGGCATGGGAGCGCCCTCAATGAACCCGATCGGCTCGGGACTGGCCGTGGAAGCTGCTTTGTAGACCATGCATCTCCTGTCTGTCAAGACAGTTCTTACGGGTAAACCATCACGCGCGACAGCACGCACCATGCCAGGGCTGCACGGTGACTCGCCGGGAACGGCCTGTCGGGCGGGATTGCCGTGAACGGGGCGCACGGGGAGACCGGCGCGCGGGAGGCGGGCGGAGGGACGAAAGGGATTCTTCCCGTTACGGATTCGCCGACTGAGAAAATAGGGAACTACTCAGGTAGATAGACTGAAGGTTTTTAGTCTTCAGCCTGCTAATGAAGGATTCATCTCTGCTTGAACCCACGGCCGTAGAAACCGAGACGGTGTTGAATGGCGTGATTCGTGCCTTGCGAGAGAATGTATAACCTTCAGCCTGAACACCTTCCGAGTAGTTACAAAATGGGTAGCTTGATTGGGCCGGCCCTGCAACCTACGAAAGTTCACTCCCCGCGCTGCACGTCCACTAAGAGGCCCATCGCCTGCCGAATCTGTGCACGCGAACCGAGTAGCACCACAATATCGCCCGCCATTAACCGAGTATGCTCCGACGGATTTGCTTGCGTCACTCCAGCATGCGTCCAAGCGATCACCGAAGCGCCGGTGCGTGGACGGAGATCAATTTCAGCCAACGTCTTCCCCTGCGCAGGCGAATCGTCGTCGATGCGGCAGGTTTCGACTGCCGCATCGGCGACGGTTCCGCCACGAAGATGATGCGCAAGTTCCGGCAACTCGCTGCGGCGAAGCAAGGCGTACCCTTCACGGCGAATCTGTTTGGCCTTTTCCGTCACAAAGTCCTGCGGCATTTTATAGGTGCGGAGCACCAAGGCAAAGATCTCGATGGAGGTTTCGAATTCCTCCGGCACCACATCATCCGCGCCGAGTTGGTGCAGCTCCTCCAATTCGCGCAGATAGCGAGTCCGCACGACAACATGGAGTTTGGGGTTGAGTCCCTTAGCCACCTGGACAGCCCGCCTGGTGATAAACGGATCAGAAATGGCGACTACCAACACCTTCGCATCCTCGATCTTCATGTGCCGCAGCACATTCGGATTCGTGCCATCGCCGTAATAGATGGGCACCCCGTGTTTCGCCTCGCGGCTGACCGTATCGCCGTCGAGATCCAAGGCGAGATACGGGATCTCCGTCTCACCGAGGACGCGTGCGAGATTCCTTCCATTCAACCCATACCCCACAATAATGACGTGACCCTTCACCCGAATCTGCTTTCCTTCGGTCTGGAGGACGTGCGCGGTGGTGCGGCTAGGCAGCCAATGACGCAGCCGCTGCCACGCTTCCACGCGGCGGGCCAGGTGCGGAGACCACTGCATGAGAAAGGGCGTCACGATCATGGAGAGCACCGAGACCGCGAGAAAGACCTGGTACGGATCGCCTCGCAAGAAACCGCTCTCCTGCCCTTGCTGCGCCAGCAAGAAACTGAACTCTCCGACCTGGGCCAGGGCGATGCCCACCATAATCGCCGAACGGAGGGGAACCTCCGCCAACAGCACCGCTCCAGCCCCGGCGACAAACTTCACCAATAGAACCGTCACAAGGAGTCCGATCACCGGCAACGGATGCGCGAGCAACACCCGCCAGTCCATGAGGATGCCGATCGACACGAAGAAGAGGCTGTTAAAACTGTCGCGAAACGGCAGCACTTCGGCCATGGCCTGATGGCTGTACTCCGATTCAGAAATGACCAACCCGGCGATGAACGCGCCCAACGCCAACGAGAGACCGCCGAGTGAGCTGAGCCACGCGATGCCGAGACAGGACACGATGATCGTCAGCAAGAACAGCTCGCGGCTGCGACTGCGGACAATATGTCCCAACACCTTGGGGACCAGATACCAGGCGCCTGCAATGACGAGCGCGACGACAAGGATCGACTCCCCCAAGGTGAGCAGAATCGCCTGCCAGCTTCCATCCGATTGGCCGCCAAGAACCGGCGTCAACAACATCATGGGTACGACGGCCAAATCCTGAAAGACGAGAATGCCGATCGTGGCTCGGCCATGGATCGAGTCGCTGTCCCCCCGTTCGGCCAAGGTCTTCAACACGATCGCGGTGCTGCTCAAGGAGAAGAGAAATCCCCAGAACATCCCTTGCTGCCAAGACAGTCCGGCCAGCATCGCCCCGAGCCACGCGATCAACAGCACGCCGCCGACCTGGATCGGCGCGGCCAAAAACATGAGACGGCGCATGGAGACCAAATGCACCAACGAGAATTCGATGCCGATGGTGAAAAGAAGCAGCACGATCCCGATCTCCGCCAACGCTTGGACCGTGCCGATGTCCGAGATGAGATTCAGCCCATAGGGTCCGATGAGCGCGCCGGCAACCAAAAATCCTGCGATCGAAGGAAGCCGAAACTGATGGAATACGAAGACGACGGCGATCGACGCCGTAAAGATCACGAGTAGATTTGCGAGCACGCCGTAGTCAGTCATAAAGATTCGTATCTCGTGGTAACGACTCAGGTGTTCAGGCTGAAGGCGATAAATTATCTCGCATCAAAACCTTCAGTCTAAAATCCTTCAGCCTATCGACCTGAGTCGTCCCGCTTCACGTTTCACGGGTTCACGGCGGAGAATACCCCAGCAACGAGGAGGGAACAAGGCAAAGCTGCTTGTTCAGTGGAAACCAATCTCGTCTTGCCGAAACTAGAAGGCATACATCCCGAATCGATTGAGCCATCGATCTCGGATAATCGGCCATCTGAGCCATCTGGCCAGCCCCCCGTCGGTAGCTAGTCCCCCCTCGAAAGATGAATAGACAGCCTCGGCTCTGGCAGAATAGCTTGTGAGCACCATCGGCGAGTACACTGAAGAAAGGCGAACGACGATGCAAACCCAGTCTGTTCCACCGTCTCAAGGGAGGTGCTCTATGCAACCCGCCCATGTGCTTGTGATTGCCGCAACGTTTCTCACCCTGTCCTCAACGTCGGCATTTGCCGGTACGACGATCGCCTCCGATCCGTTCCTGATGCGGGAATGCCCTCAAGCCGATGGGAGCGCCCTCTACACCAACAAGGATGTGCCGGGCTGCAAGCTGATGACGCTGAAAGAACTGTCGATCGTGCCCTCGCTGGACGACATGCCAACCTATCGCCCCACCGTAGCCGCGGCGCCTCACTACGATATTCCCCCATACGCCGACCGCAATCAGACCGGTATGACCGGTGGGGGGCAAACCGTCCCGGATTGGGCTAAAGATTGGCATGCGAGCATTGCCTCGTCGGGATCGGTCCAGGCTGAAGTCTGTTCGAAATATGGCGAATGGATGCATCTCAACGAGAAAACTCGAGGCGGGTTTTTTTTCGGGACAGACCCTTCGTATGGCGGAGACCTGTCGGGGAGAAATCAACGCGGGGCGAGCTATTCGTTCTACGACAATGCTCGCTATGTCGCACTGTCCAAAATTTTCGGGCGGGGATTTATACCGATCGGCTGTCCGTAACTGACGATCAACGCATTCGAAAAGGGACGTCAGGCCATGAGCGGTTTGGCGTCCCTTACTTTTTGTAGAATTCCCGATACCACTGCACAAACCGCGCGATACCCTCTTCGATCGGCGTCGCCGGGGCAAACCCGACGTCCCGCGTGAGATCCTCGATGTCCGCATACGTCGCCGGCACGTCGCCCGGCTGAATCGGCAACAGCTTCTTCACCGCTTTCTTTCCTAACGCCTGCTCCAACACTTCGATAAAGCGCAGCAGTTCCACCGGCTGATGATTGCCGATATTGTAGATCCGGGCCGGCGCTGAGCTGGTTCCGGGATCCGGTCTGTCACCGGACCAGGCTTGGTTCGGCATGGCCGGGCGATCGAGGGTTCGGATCACTCCTTCGACGATGTCATCGACATAGGTAAAGTCCCGGCGCATCTTTCCGTGATTGTAGACCTCAATCGGTTTCCCCTCCAGAATCGCCTTTGTAAAAATGAACAACGCCATGTCGGGCCTTCCCCAGGGCCCATAGACCGTAAAAAACCGCAACCCCGTGCAGGGAATCCGATAAAGATGCGCATAGCAATGGGCCATGAGTTCATTAGCTTTCTTGCTGGCCGCATAGAGAGAGACCGGATGATCGACGTTGTCGTGGATCGAAAACGGCATCTGGGTATTGCCGCCGTAGACAGAGCTCGATGAGGCATACACGAGGTGCTCGACCTTCGCCTGCCGGCAGCCTTCCAATATGTTCAGAAACCCTTCGATGTTGCTGTCCGTATAGGCATGCGGGTTCACCAGCGAATAGCGCACACCCGCTTGGGCTGCCAGATGAACCACGCGCCGGATCGGTTGCTTCGCGAACAACTTCTTCATCCCGGCCCGATTGGCCAGATCGAGCTTCGTGAATGAAAACGACTTGAACGGCTTGAGCTTCGCCAGCCTCGCCTTCTTCAATCGCACGTCGTAGTAGTCGTTGACGTTGTCGAGTCCGATCACCCGCTCGCCCCGCTCCAGCAACCTGGTCGCAGTATGAAAACCGATGAATCCGGCGACACCGGTGACGAGAATCGGGTCTTGCCGCGTTTTGCGTGCCGTCATAGTGGTCCTTGTCAATTCAGCGAAATGGTGTGGTGCGACCGCCGGCTTTCATAAACGGAGGATCGCCGTGGTCAAGCCGGTAGAGCGACAGAGGCGACAGGGCTTCTCCTGTGTTCATCGATTCCACTAGCCCGTCGGTCGTGCGACGAAACAGATCCAACGCGTGACCGTAATGATACCCGCATCCATGCTTAACGAGAAGTTCTTTGAGCGTTTCCGGACGTTCCCAGTGGGCCGTCAACAACGCAGTACGGGCGGGATTCCGTTGGCTGAACATGAACGAGAGATGGTCCGGATACCACTCTGCGCCGCCGGTGGCATAGGACACGAACAGCTTGGCCTGCGCCGCCGCACAGACATCGGCAAGATACGCATTCGTGAGATAGCCGTTTTCTCCCACGTCGAGCCATTTCCCGGGATGAGACAGGGGTGCGTGAGCCGCATGGCCACGGACTTCGAGCAGTTGTTGTTGCGAAGCGAACACCAGCGGGATCGGCCCATGCTGCTGCACGAGCGACTGGATCACTCCGTCCTTGAGCGCGGACTTGCCGCTATTCGTCGGCCCGCTGTCCGCATGCACGAGCACGTTATAGCCGCGATCGGCGATGAGATAGCAGTTGCGCGGCATCTCCAGATCGCAGGGGTCTTCGCCGTAGAACGGCATAGCGTACACGGCCCCTCCTTCGAAGGCCCAACGTTCTCCATGCGCCAATTCGATCACGCGGCCAAATCCCAGTTCTCGCAAGAGCGATAGATAATCGTAGGAGAGCGTGCGCCGATTCCTTCGGCTCGGCACAATGATCGGCGTGTCTTTGGGCAGGTGCAAGAGCGTGCGCGGATCCACATGATCGTCGTGATCATGGGTCAAGAAGACGGCAGCCGGTTTGGGCAACAGCGATCCCCACAGCGACGGGACGGAGGATTCCGCAAACCAGGGGAGCAGCCAGGGATCGAACCACAGCGCGTGGTCACGTTGCCGGTACAGCAGCGCGGCATGACCGAGATGGACCGTGTCTTGATCGTGCAGCGTTTCGAACCAGCGGGATCTGACGGAGGAGGTACTCGAGCTGACCAAGCACTCATGCTGGTGAAGGGACTCGATCAATCGCGTGAGCAATCGTTCTCCATCTCGCCCCGAGGTCGCCGCCACTGTGTTGATTTCGTCGGTCTGATGCGTGCCGTCCAGGAACCCCAGGAGCTTTCCCACCAGCGGTCCCATCTGTCGCTGGTCGAACCCGATCGGAATCGCCTGCCGCTTCACGGAATGGAAGATCCGGAGCCCGCCGTTGGTGACCGTGGCGGACTTGGTGGGGTCGGTCGGAAACTCCCATTGAAACGTACCGTCCGGCCTCCGCCCACATCGAATGTGCTGCTGCAGATAGGGGCGGGCGCTGATCACCTCCGCATAGGCATCTTCCAATCGCCGTTGACGATCGGGGTCGTCAAGCGGGGCCCGCTTGGAAAAGACATCGCTGATGGCCGTATCGATTGCGCTGGAGAGGAGGCCATGGGCTTCATGGAGACTTGCGACGACTTCGGGCGCCACCCCTGCAATAAAGGGAAAGGGCCCGGGAGGGTCCGCGCTCTCCAATTGAACCCAGGCCCAGGGCGCGAGGCTGAGATAGTGTCCGCGCGGTAAGCTGTTCCAGATTTGGCTCATGGATATGAGTGCTGAGTGCTGAGTGCTGAGACGTGGGAGCTAGCGACCATGTGATTCCCGTTCTGCACGACGACGTTGGACGGCTGATCTGAGACCACCGAGGACAAGTGAGACCTCATGGGCAAGACTCATCAGATTGTTGAACATGATGGCATCAACGTACTTGGCGTCATGCGCGACATACAAGTGAGAGCGAAGCTCCGCGCAGGAGGACTTGGCAATGCTCAAGAACTGGTGAAACTCTGCTTGCCTGGCTCGCTCAAACCCCTCGGCAATATTAGCCATGATTGAGACCGACGAACGTCTGACCTGATCTCGTAATCCGAAGTCTCTCGCAAAGTGCCCATTCCCGGTTACCTCGTACACTTTCTTGGTCAACTCCCGTGCCTTTTGCCATACAATAAGATCCTCGAACCGCCTTGCTGCGTTTCGCTCAGCCATCATCGCCTTCCTATATCTCAGCACTCACGTCTCAGCACTGAACCTCAGCTTGCTGATGGCAGGTTCGTACAACGCTTGAATAACGATCCCGTCGGGATCGGAAAAGTAAAAGGAATAGCTGCCGTCGCGATGCTGCTTCGGCGGTTTCACAATCCGCCCGCCCAACTCGGACAAACGCGGTTCGACCTCCTGATACATCCGGTCGACTGCTTCTGGGCTCTCAAGAATCACGCCGATGTGATCCAACAATTGCCCCTGCAAGGGTTGAAACGCGGTGAGCTCGGACGCCGGGATCTGGTGTAAGGCGAAATTGTCCGATCCGGAGCTGAAATACACGTTGTCGGGGTCGGGCTCCCACACCGCCTTCATCCCCAACAACTGTTCATAGAATGTGCGAGAACGGGCAAGGTTCGTGACGCGCAGCGCCACATGGCGTAATCCTCGATGGAGCGGAGCACTCATAGTCAGCCTCAATCGTGTCCGTATAGTAGGGAGCCGCCTTGGCTCCGTCAATTGAAAATCCCTGTGGCTCGCCCTTCTCGGTCGAGCCGACAGCTGCACTTCCTCCCTGGCTAATTATGGTACGATGCCTACGCTTCCAATCTTGAAGAAACAGTCCACCTGTACCTTTTTGCTTCGAACCTATAAATGGCTACCGTTGGCTTCAATGGCCTGACCGTCGTCGCCTTCGAGAGCCGCATGGCGGCCGAGATCACCCGGCTCATCGAGCGCCATGGGGGAAACCCTCTCGTCACTCCTGCCCTTCGCGAAGTTCCACTGGATGACAATTCCGCGGTGCTGAAGTTTGGGGTTCGACTCACAACCGAGCGAGTCGATCTTCTCATTCTTCTGACCGGCGTCGGCACCACTGCGCTGTTCGATCTCCTCAAAACGCGCTATCCCTGGTCGTCGATTGTGGCAGCACTCAAACAGACAGTCCTCGTTGCCCGAGGACCCAAACCGGTCGCAGCCCTCAAGGCATTCGGTTTCCAACCAACGCTGACGGTGCCCGAACCGAACACCTGGGTGGATCTGATCTCTACGCTGGATGAGTACCGTCCGGTGAAGGGATTGCGCGTCGCCGTGCAGGAATACGGCACGTCCAATCCGGAACTCTTGGAGGCCCTGAAACAGCGCGGGGCGAAAGTCTTCTCTGTACCCATTTATCGTTGGGCGCTCCCGGAAGACACGGGTACCTTGAAACAGGTCCTCGGCAAGATCATCGCGGGAAACATTCCGGTGATGCTGATTACCAACGCCGCGCAGGTCGATCATGTCATGCAGTTACTCGAACAAGAAGGTACCGCCGCGCAGTTCAAAGAGGCCTGCAGAAAGATGGTCGTCGCCTCCATCGGCCCCACCGCCAGCGAACGCCTCCGCCACCATGATTGGCCAATCGACCTTGAACCGTCACACCCGAAGATGGGCGTCTTGGTCAAAGAAACCAGCGAGCAGGTTCACGCGCTACTGCGTGCCAAACGCTGAGTGCTGAACGGAAACTCCGCTGCGCTCCCTTCTCCGGTCCCTTGGGATTCTTGCCCGACGCAGTCGCATACACATCAGAGAACGAAGCGGGTCTGGTTCATTGCGGGAAATCCCACCGTAGAGCTATGTTCACTTTCCTCTGGATCGGTTACGACAGGACAAGCACGCCGGCTCCCGAATAATGTCCTGCTTTTAACTCTTGCAATGCGCGGTTGGCATCGGCGAGGGGGAACGAAATGGTGTGGGGTTTGATGGGAATCGCGGCCGCTTCGCGCAGGAGATCGAGGCCGTCCTGCTTCGTATTGGCTGTGATGCTTCGAATGACTCTCTCTCCAAAGACCTCGCGATCGTAGTCGAGCGAGGGAATCGGCGTCATGTGAATACCGGCGAGGGCGAGCGTGCCGCCTCGTTCCAATGAACGCAAGGCCGGCGGGACTAATTCTCCGGCCGGCGCAAAGATAATCGAGCCGTGGAGTTTGTCCGGCGGCCTATCGGTCGCCCCTCCCACCCATAAAGCGCCCAATTCACGCGCGAGACGCTGGTGCTCCGGTTTCAACGAGCTGACATAGACCTGACAGCCCCAATGACGAGCAATCTGAATGGCAATGTGTGCGGACGCTCCGAACCCATAGAGGCCAAGCCGTTGGCCCGGCTGGATTCCGCTCAGGCGCAACGCGCGGTAGCCGATGATTCCGGCGCAGAGAAGGGGGGCCGCTTCTTCATCACTGAAGACCGGCGGAATCGGATAGGCAAATGCTGCCGGGACCAGCGCATACTCTGCATATCCACCATCGACCTGGTAGCCGGTAAACCTGGCGCGCTCGCACAGGTTCTCGCGCCCGCTCGTGCAAAATTCGCAGATACCGCACGTATGCTGCAGCCAGGCGATCCCGACTCGCTCGCCGACCGTCCGCTCACTTACGCCGGCGCCAAGCTGACTCACAACCCCGACGGCCTGGTGGCCGGGAATGAGCGGAAGCGTGGGGTTGGCCAACTCGCCTTCGATGACGTGAAGATCTGTCCGGCAGATCCCACAGACAGTGATGCGAACCAAGACCTCCCCAGGCCCTGGCTTTGGTATTGGAAGCTCCCGCAACTGTAGCGGGGAGGTTCCCACGTCCGCTGTACGCGCTAGAACCATCGCCTTCATGATTGATTGCTCGTAACTACTCAGGTAAATAGGCTGAAGACTGAAGGCTTTTAGTCTTCAGCCTGCTATTTATTGAAGAAAATATCTCTGCTTGAACCCAAAGTCGTAGAAACCGAGAAGGTTTTGAATGACTTGATTCGTGCTTTGCAAGATACTTTATAGCCTTCAGCCTTCATCCTATTTACCTGAGTAGTTACGTTCCTGCTAGGATTTCGCCTTGATACATTCGATATCGAGCCTGATCTGAACTTCGTCACCGACGACGAGCCCGCCGCTATCCAAGGTCTTGTTCCAGATCATACCGAAATCTTTGCGGTTGAGCTTCCCCTCCGCGCTGAAGCCTGCCCTGGTATTGCCCCAGGGATCCTTCGTCGCCCCGTTATAACGGCCCACCAGAGTGACTTCCTTGGTCACCCCTCGTAGCGTGAAGTCTCCTGCCGCGATAAAGCTCTCTGCGGTTTTCTTGTAGGTCTTCATCTTGAAGGTCATTGTCGGATAGTGTTCCACATCGAGAAAGTCGGCATTCCGTATGTGGGTATCACGTTTTTCGTGATTCGTATTGATCGACCCGGCCTTGATCGTGGCCTCAATGGCCGTCACGGTGCCGGCTTCGGCATCCATGTCGATAAACCCGGTATAGTCCGTGAACCGGCCTGTGGTTTTCGACACGACCATATGCGTGACGCGAAACTCGATCGTCGAATGTTCAGTGTCCAAGTTCCAACGAGCTGGTTCTGCGTGAACCACCCGTGGGAACCAGATCATGGCTCCAAACAAGAAGAGCGCAAGCCAACTCAGCCTTCTTTTCTTCAGCATGAATCATTCCTCCTGGGTCACGCTCAACCTTGACCTCGGCCTCAGCCTACTTCAATGGTTTTCCTCAGCACCCTACCTCTTCAAAGGCTGGCCCGATGCATCAGGCTTGCTGGTTGACCGACTCCCGACTGACTGCACTTCGCGAGACCGCCCTCGGCTACCGGTTCGCATCCGAACATGCACGTCCACCACACCCTCTTCCAGCTCACTGGGGAACGGCAGGAACGGTTGGGCATTGATCACCGCGTAAATTCCGGCCTCGTCGATCTCGCGCGCGCCGGAACCTTTCTCAATCTCGATCAGCTGGGCTCGGCCGTTGGAAAACATCTTGAAACGGACCTTCACCGTTTCGCTGCTGGGTGTACGACGGATTCCACGGATCTGGCGGGCCCAATTCCGGCTGATGAGGTGACTCACCTGTTGCCAGTAGGCCTTCCCCTCCCCTGGGGAGGGGAACGGAACTAGATCTTCTTCTGCTAAGGCGCTGGTCGAGACCGGTTCCACTGCCGACTGTACTTCATCCAAGATGACATCCCCGCTCTGCGATTCCTCGGGACGAATGGATGGCAATTCACTATTCTCTTTGGCCGGCTCTAACGGACCCATGGTCACATACACGACCCGGCGCATGAACGGTTCGAGTCTGTCCTGGCGGGATCGAGCAAATGTCACTTGCACGCGCGCCGCCCTGGGTGGCACGGATGTCCGACTCATCAGAATCGGTTCGAGCGTCACCGTCCCCTTCAACGCCTTCGACTCTGCATCCGGCTCAAGCGTGACCGTTTGGGCTTGAAACGCAATCGATTCACAGGTCGCCACCACCGGATTCATACCCGCTGTCACGCCTCCAAGAACAATCGTCAGTGTGACAGGCTTGCCGGTTTGCGGATCTCCCATCGACCCCGCTTGGCTCAACTCGAACTGTGCCCACCGCTTCGTGGGGCCGGACGAAGATGTCGTCTTCTGTGGTGATGATGCAGCAGCGTGCGCTGGTTCGATGAGGCCGGGACAGACGAGTGCCACACAATACATACACGCCGATAGCGCAAGCCCTCGATGGTGCAGAGCCTTCATAGGTCGCATCCTACCGATCTCGCAGCTCCTGGCGCAACCCGTTTTTTCTCTAGCAGGCTGCTGAAACAGTCCGCCAGGGCGAAGAAGGTTGAGGCTTAGGCTAAGGTTGAGATAAAGAGAGTCTGATCTTCGCTCAACCTTGACCTCAGCCTCATCCTACTTCACTCGCTGCGTATTAAGGGTAGGCGGGGTCGAGATCGTGGTATACAATGAGTTCATGCGTGCGCTCGTCAAGACATCGGCACAACCAGGGTTGACCGCCACCGACAGGCCGGATCCGAAACCGGGCTCTACCGAGGCCGTCATCCGTGTCACCGCCACCTCTCTCTGCGGGACGGACGCCCATATTTACAATTGGGATCCCTGGGCGCACAGCCGCATCCACCCGCCGCGAATCATTGGCCATGAAATGTGTGGCGAGGTTGTGGAGGTCGGTTCAGACGTCACGCTCGTCAAGGCGGGCGATTACGTCGCCGCCGAGTCGCACATCACATGCGGTCACTGTTTCCAATGCCGCACCGGGCAAGCACATGTGTGCAAGCATTACCGCATCCTCGGCGTCGATCGCGACGGGTCGTTCGCGGAATATGTCGCGTTGCCTGAAGCTGTGCTCTGGAAGACCTCGCCCACCCTTCCACCCGAACTCGCCTGCCTTCAAGAGCCGCTCGGCAACGCCGTCGATGCCGCCTTAGTCGAAGACCTCACAGGGCAGACGATCTTGATCACCGGCTGTGGTCCAACCGGACTCTTCGCGGCCGCCGTCGCACGAACGGCCGGCGCCGCCATGATTATTGCCACGGATGTCAGTGCGTACCGCCTGGACCTGGCCAAACAAGTCGGCGCCGATCACCTGCTCAACGCCAAGACCGAGACCGCGGACCGGATCGCCGCCGCCATTCACGACATCACCGCCGGCGAAGGCGTCGACGCCTCGCTCGAAATGTCGGGGAACCCTACGGCACTGCATCAAGCCTTCAATGCCGTAAAGAACGGTGGACGCGTGACACTCTTCGGCATTCCAACCGGCCCGATCAATTGCGATCTCGCCAATGAAATTATCTTTAAGGGGATTCGCGTCTACGGCATTACAGGCCGCCGACTTTTCAAAACCTGGTATCGCTTGACCGGCCTCTTCCAGGCTGGACTCAATATCAAGCCGGTGATCACCCATACATTTCCCATGAAAGACTTCGCGCGGGGGTTCGAGTTGATCAATTCCGGCCAATGCGGGAAAGTGGTGTTGATCCCATGAACGGCTAGAGGCCTGGGGCTAGGGGCAAGAGGTGTGAAAAGAAACCCTCTAGCCTCTCGCCCCACGCCTCTCGCCTGAACAGTGTTATGGCCTACCACTCACTCAAGAAAACTGTTTCAGAGCGACTCGCTGAAATCCGCGCGGCAGGCCTCTACAAATCTGAACGGCAGATCCTCGGTCCTCAGGGGGCCGAGATTCGCGTGGCCCAAGGTGAGGTCCTCAATCTTTGTGCCAACAACTATCTGGGGCTCGCCAACCACCCTGACATTAGACTGGCCGCCGCAGCCGGGCTGCAAGAACATGGCTACGGCATGGCCTCCGTCCGGTTCATCTGCGGCACGCAGGATCTCCACATACAACTCGAACAGACGATCAGCACCTTCCTGGGTACCGAGGACACGATCCTCTATAGTTCCTGCTTCGACGCCAACGGCGGATTCTTTGAGGTGCTACTCGGCGAGCAAGACGCCGTCATCAGCGACGCTTTGAACCACGCCAGCCTGATCGACGGCATCCGGCTCTGCAAGGCCACCAGGCTCCGCTACGCGCACTCCGATATGGCAGACCTGGAAGCCACGCTGCGTAACGCGACATCCTATCGCCTTCGCCTGATCGCGACAGACGGGGTCTTCTCCATGGATGGCGATCTCGCGAAACTCGATCGGATCGTCGAGCTGGCTGATCGGTACGATGCCGCAGTAATCGTGGACGACAGTCACGCGACCGGTGTGCTCGGGCGCAACGGGCGCGGCACTCCGGACCATTTCGGCGTTGCCGACCGAATCGAGATCGTCACCAGCACGCTGGGCAAGACCTTGGGCGGCGCGACGGGCGGGTTTACGTCCGGACGAAAGGAAATCGTCGAGCTGTTGCGGCAGCGGTCGCGGCCCTATTTGTTTTCGAATTCGCTCCCCCCGGTCATCGCTGCAGCGGCCAGACGGGCCGTGATCCTCGTGGCCCAAGGCGATCAATTGCGGGCTAGGCTGCGCGAGAATGCAGCATTCTTCCGCGCGCAGCTCACCGATCTTGGATTCCGGCTCATTCCCGGCGAGCATCCCATTATCCCGATCATGTTGGGCGACGCCTCACTCGCCACCAGGATGGCAGAGCGGCTGTTGGAAGAAGGGATCTATGTCGTGGGGTTCAGTTACCCGGTTGTGCCGGAAGGTCAGGCGCGGATTCGTGTGCAGATGTCGGCGGCCCACACCCACGGACAGCTGGTGCGAGCCAGCGCCGCCTTCGCCACCGTTGGTCGGGAGCTGGGCATCATTCCATGATGCAGGCGAGAGGCTAGAGGCACGAGGCAAGCGGCGAAAAGACCCCGCTGGTTCCCCCTCCTTCTCTAGCCTCTAGCCCCGTGCCCCTCGCCTCACTCTCGAACCGCCTGGGCACGCTTCTGCAGATAAGCGTTGCGGACGGCGGCATAGAGATCCAGCGTCGCCTCCTCGACTCCCTGGTACTTTTCGAGATTCCGCGACCGTTCATTGACGATCTCTCCTACGCGGGACCCAGTCTGGATGATGCTCGTCGTCATACGGTTCTTGTGGGCGATCACGGAGGGGACGCCGTGGACTTCAATGAGCGGTGCGACCAACCAGTTGATCGGATTGAGCGCGATGTCCCCGACAAACCCGGTAAAGTCTCGGACCGTAAACGGCGGAAGTAACGGGAGCACGAGATAGGGACCCGGCTTAACCCCGTAGAAACCCAGCGTCTGCCCAAAATCCTCTTCCGGTGTCACTAGATCGACTTTTGCCGCAAGATCGAAGAACCCGGCCAATCCGACCGTGCTATTGATCAGGAACCGCCCGACCTCGATACCGGCGCCTTTGACCTTCCCCTGAAACACATTGTTCAAAAAACGGGGAGCGAACCGGAGATTGGAAAAGATGTTGCTGACACCGACCTGGACCAGGTCGGGCATGACGAAATTATAGCCCTTCGCCACGGGCTTGAGCACAAATCGATCGACCTGGCGGTTGAATTCGAAGATGTTGGCGTTCATCGGTTCCCAGGGATCATACTCCTCATCGGCTCCCTCACCGGCCTTGGCAAAGGGATCAAGCGGTTCGTCCGGTGGAGTCTCTGGCCGCGATGAGGGAGCCTGCGCCAGAGGTTGATCCGCGGCTGGCCTCTCTTCGCTCGACCCCTGTGGCTTTGCCATGCCGGCTTTCCCTGCACAGCCAGTGGCAAACATTGTCGCAACGCCCAGCAGACAGAACGCCAGCAGACGAAAGGGAATCATTACCTCGGCCTCCTTAACCCACATTACGCATGAACACTTCTGCTGCAATCGCCGATGTTCAGGCGAGAGGCACGGGGCGAGAGGCTAGGGGGTAACCAGAAGGAATGTCTTCTCTCTCGCCTCGTGCCACTCGCCCCTTGCCTGGCTTCCAAGCGATTTCGTTCAGCCGACGCGCACTGTACCAAATGCCGAGGCAATCTCCAACCACTTCTTTATGCAATTGTGACGGGACAGGCGGGACGAGCGAGGGTTGATCTGGTTCAACCAAATAAAAAGACAAACCAAATGAACAAGAGAGACTGGCAGACTTTTTCAGCATCCTGCTAGGCAAGCATGAGCCATGCCCTTTGGGTTCAGGCACAGGACGGCCGAACTCTCGCGCCGTATCGATCCAGAGTTGAATAGCCTGATTGGCGCTCGCAAGCGCCTCTTCTTGGGAAGAGCCGTGAGCCATACATCCCGAGAGTTCAGGTACTTCAGCGATAAACACTTGATCCTCCTCGCTCCAATAGATAATGACCTCGTATTTATGCATCAGTTACTCCTCCCAACCTATGCTTCAGAATGACATTGCGAACCTGGTACGCCTTGACCTTGCTGCCATCGTGCCGGAGGGCGAGGGAAATCGTAACTACTCAGGCAGATAGGCTGAAGGCCGAAGGCTTTTAGTCTTCAGCCTGCTAGTGAAGGATTCATCTCTGCTTGAACCCACGGTCGTAGAAACCTAGAAGGTGTTGAATGGCGTGATTCGTGCCTTGCGAGAGAATGTATAGCCTTCAGCCTTCAGCCTGAACACCTGAGTAGTTACGGGAAATCTATCATACGATCAATCAAAGGGACGACAGAAAATCGCTGGAGTCTCTCGATTCTTGCTCATCCGCAGCAATTCGGCTAGACTGAATGCCATGCCAAGAGTTCTGCATCCTCACATTGTCAGCGACTCCCATCTGTGTGGGGGAAGTCCGCGCATTGAGGGATCACGAATTCCCGTGAGGACCATCGTCGTCTATGTTCTGCACCACGGCACAACTCCCGAGGCGTTGCTCGGTTACTATCCCCAACTGAGCCTCGCCGCTATCTACGACGCACTTTCTTATTACTACGATAATCGGGAAGAGATTGATGCGGAGATCGCTGAAAATGCCGCCCTCGAACCACCTGCTCCGTCTCTCTCCTAGCCCGTTCCTGTAAACTCAGACCCTTAGATCGAGCATGCGGCTGTACCTCGACGAAAATGTTCCAGTACCCCTGGCTACCGCTCTAGCAGACCATGGGGTCGATTGTCTGACAACTCGAGATGCCGGAAACCGAGGCCACTCAGATGAGGAGCAACTCGCGTTTGCCACGCAAGAACAGCGAACTCTTGTTACCTTCAACTGCAAGGACTTCCTACCCCTTGCGACCCACTGGCAAGAAATCGGCCGATCGCATACCGGCATGATCCTTTCCAAAGAACTTCCACTCCCGGAGTTGATCCGTCGGTTTCGCCACCTTGCGATTCGCTGCCGCGATCGCAATCTCAGGGATATAATCATCTGGCTGCCGGTCGTACGCTAGCCCGCCTCTCCTTCTGAACGCATTGCCGATGCTTCTCCCGCGCGTGAGAAGCGAATACGCCTCCGGTTTTTCCGGGCCTTGCGCCGCTCATCTGGCCGCAGGCCCTTCGCCTCGTTATGAAGGCAACGTCGGACAGGCTCCTAAGAAAGAGCTGATCCTCCGCTATGCTGTGAGGGCCTTCCGAATGAAGTCGCCGAGCCGTCTGAAATAGGCCACGCCCCCGACCTGGTAGGTGTTGTTATGGTCGGCGCCTTCAATGACATAGAAGGACTTGGGTGGCTTAGCCGCCTCGAAGACCTGCCGGCCCAATTCGAGCGGGATAATGTCGTCTTTGTCGCCGTGAATGATCAGCTTTGGAAGCGAGAGCTGCGGAAGGCGGTCGATCAAGGTGAAGTCTGCCCCGAGCAGCCAATGGACCGGCAACCCCCCGTAATGGAACTTGGCCACCGATCCGATCGACGGGAACGATGATTCGAGAATCAGCCCCGCGGCAGGCTTCTGCACAGCAAGCTCTCCCGCCACAGCCGCGCCGAGCGAGCGCCCGAAGATGACGATGCGCTCAGGGCGAATCATCCTGATTCGCGTAAGATAATCGTGCGCCCCCAGCGCATCCTGATAGAGCCCCTCCTCCGACGGCTTCCCCTGGCTCCGACCATAACCGCGATAGTCGAAAATGAACACAGACAATCCGATCCGGTAGAGCTCGCGTAAATTCTCCAGTCGGTTGATGATGTTGCCCGCATTGCCGTGGCACCAGAGGACCACGGCGTTCGTCGCTGAAGATTCGACGTACCACCCAAAGAGGCGTGCCCCATCGGCAGCCTGAAACCAGACCTCTTCGAGAGGCAATCCGATGAGCCGAGCCCAATCCCGATCCTGCCAGGGTTCAGGGTGATAGACGAAGAATTGGTCAAGAATGCTCACGGAGGAAGAATAGCCGAACCTATCCAGGGAAGGAAGGGCGAGGTTGTTGGGGGTGCGATTTTTTTCACTTCGATAGGATAACCTAAGAATTCACTTGTCAGAGTTCCGCAACTCCTCTATAAGACCTTCTTACCATTATTATATTCGCCTACAGCCCGTGCAAAGCGTCAATGGAAGGAGGCCATACTGATACTCAAGATTGTAACGACAGTATGTGGGCTCTATGCGATTTTGGTTTTGTCTGGTTGCTCCATTGCGATGGCACTTTCTGGTCATCCGGAACCCAATTTCGATTACATTAAGGTCGGGGCGACGCGAGAAGAAGTTGAGTTCGAAATGGGCGCGCCTGCCTCGGAGCAATCGCTGGCTGATGGCACAAAGGAAGCAACATATAAGTTTGAGATGGGCAATACGGTCAATGCCGGACGGGCGACAGTCTGGGGATATGCCTGGTTGACCATCATCGGTATTCTCGGAGAGCCGATCTATACTCTAATCGAACTCAATCAAGGACACGATGAAGAAACGAAGGTCGTCTATGGGTCCGATAATAGGGCCATTCGAATAGCCGGCTACATTCCTCCACCTCCGTCGGCGGAGATGAAAGCGGCCCAGGAGGAACAGGAGAAACATATCCGCAAACGCCCGGCACCGCGATCAGACCAACCAGCCACTCCTCTTCCTTCTGCATCAACTACCTCCCCTTGAGCACAGTCTAGAAGAATGCCTGAAAGCTAAAGATCACATCATTGTCATGGTCGCGGTGGTTGTAGTCGAGCCGGAGTGCAAGATTCTGGAGCAACGTGAACCGCTGGCCGATGGTCCAACGGAAGTCATCGCCCTTGTCCCCCAAGGGATAACGGAGATAGGTTCCCGACACGAGCAACTTCCACTTCTCCGTGAGGTCGCTCAGCATACCGACTGTGCCACCGCCTCCAATACGATGCCGTTCCTTATACGCGCCGCTGTAATTGGCTTCTGTCTCAGCAAAGGCAAAGAAAAGTTCCCGTTTGAGCCAATGACTTTCAACCGAACCTCCAATCCCTCCGTTGAAATACCCGTTGCTACAGAGCCGGCAGTTATTGTGTTGAATCGTGTTCATGCCGAGGCCGAATTTCCAAGAAGGAGCATGGAAAAGACCGTCCATTGGCGAGAGTGACACCATGTTGAGCAGCGTAAACCGCTCGATACGAAGCTGCGTGTCACTGAGGTTCTTCTCGAAACTCGATTCTTGCCAACTTATCGGCGAATACTGCCTGACTGCCAGCGAGAGGGCTTCGATCTGGGCATCCGGCGTGTAGCCCTTCTGGGGATCGAGTAGATCGTGATAGGCGGCCCGAATCGCCAATTCTTCATACAGTTGTTTGTTCCGCCACCCAATGCCAATGCTAGCCCGTGACGTCCCATGTCCCGAATCCGGGCGGTCTGTGAACGGAGAAATCGCCACAGTCTCAGGCCGAACTTTCAACATGCTTCTTTCGAGAAGGAGTTCACGATTCCGCTGTTGGTAAGGATTGTTATTGAGCCCTTCACCGGAGCTCTTCAAGAGCAGGTAGTCCGATGCAATGTCCAGGACTGTGGCTTGCCGCTGAGGCGGTAAGCTATGAAACTCTGGATCCTTGGCGGATGATGGCGCAACGATCATGCGTCGTAGCCATGTATATTCTTGGTCCGGCAATAGAGCTTTCTTCTTCCGGACTAATGTGCCTCGTGACGGACGGTACACGACGGTGCTCGCCACTTCGGGCGTCTCCATGAGCCTCCGGATCGTGTCGGTGGGCATCGTATAGAACGCGAACCTATCAGTCAGATGCAGGGAGGGCTCAGCGAATTCCACTAGCGAGAGGATATGGTATGAGCAGTTCTCCTTGAAAAAGAAATAATCGAAGTACGCGTTACCCATCTCCCATGCGTGCATCAGCAAGCGGCGGAGCTGCTCGGGTGTAAAATTGAGTTTATACTCCCAAATATCTCGATCCTCTATATCGCCGTACTCCTGCACTTTGAGGTAGTACGGAATAGTAGAAAAAAAGCCGTGATAGCCGCCGAAGATCCCTTTCACGGCATATTCTGGACCAGTATTCGGTGGCAACTCAGCCGCGTAGTTGATGGTATAGGCCAGAATTCGCGTCTGATCTGTTTGTCCTCGCTGGTCAATGCGAAGGAACGTGTGCCCGAACGTCGATGAGGGATTGTTCATGAACCCTGAGGCAAATATGAGGCTGACGCTCTCCACGTCAAAGTCGACAAACCACCGCTCGAACCGCTCGCAGACCATCGGCGGGAGGCGGGTTTCATCGAATACGAGGCGTTGCTTCAACCAGGTATATCGGGCAATGAACGCACATTGAGCTGGCTGCTTGGAGCGCCCAACAAGTTCATCGGAAAAGAACTGCTTCAGCGTCGCATCGAGTTCCGCCTGTGGATCAGTTTTCCCGTTGGGCGACATGAAAAACCCCGGATCGTCTTGTTCGCTGGTGTGGCCGCCTAACAGATCATTTCGATAGTGGAGCAGGAGATGCCACTCTCGCTCGCTGGCGAGCTTGGCCTCCAGACCCTTGTCGATCAGTTCGATAAGATAGGCATTCTCGATAGGCTCGCCAGCATTAACCGGCGAGGCTGGAGCAAGAAGCAGAATGAACAGCAGTAGGACGATGTACAAGCGGCGGGTCAGAAATACGCAGGGCTTCGACCATGAGGTCGAAGCCCTGCGCTGATCATTAACGAGAGGAAACCTGTGCAAGGACTGGATGCTTGGCAATTGCGTCGTTGATTGCTTTCACCATCGCGACCGGTGAAGTTTCACCTGTCTTGACCAAGGAAGTGTACCGTTCCTGAGTCATGGCAAAGAACGCCGCATGTTGCTCAGCCGGCACACCCATCAAAGTGGCGAGTGATGCGAGATGCTCGCCCTGGCCCTGCGCCATTTCCTGAGAGAGATTCTCAAAATTGAGCTCAGCAAACATCGTCGTCTTCTGCTCGGCCCATACCTTCCCATCGTTCGAGCAGCCTGAGGTCCCCGTGCTGATCCCGAACGTCTGACTGCCGAATGTACCGTTCGTGGTCGCCATCAACACCTGGGGCGCGATGTTCTTCTGGTGCGAAAAATCACCCCACGCGAGCTTGCCCAGCCCGCAGCCAGGGCCTGTGTCTGGATTGGCCGCCATTGCAAAGCCTGCCTGCATGCCAAAGAGCACCGCGACCGACAGCATGATCAATTTCTTCGACATAAGTTCTCCTCCTTAGTTATGAGTGGATAACTTCACGTTGCGTGCAAGACACAACGGTCGCATTATAGATAGCTGAAAAAGAGAATGTTGTCGAGAAAAATTACTTATGGCCTCTCCTCAACATCGGCAAGCAATGGATGTCCAACCACCGTCTCTTGAATTGCCTTGATGACTGTCAGCGGCGAATCTTCACCTCTCTCCATCAAGATTCGATACCGGTCCTGTGCTAGAGAAAAAAATTCTGGCTGATCCTTAACAGGAATACCCATCATCGTCGCCAGTGATGCGAGATGTTCGCCCTGCCCCCGCGCCATATCCTGCGCGAGGCTCTCGAAGGTCGAAACGACAAACACGTCTGACTTGCGTGTAGCCATCACCTGTCCGTCGTTCGTACAGCCCGATGTTCCAAAACTGATTCCGAACGTCTGGCTGCCGAACGTGCCGTTGGTGGTGGCCATCATCACTTGTGGAGCGATATTCTTCGGATGTTTGTAATCCGACCACGCAAGCTTGCCCAAACCACAGCCAGGGCCATTGTCAGGATTCGCTGCCGCCAGCACAGACCCGACGGGAGTCCCGACTAACAACAAAGCAAGTTGAATCTGTACGAGTGTTCTCATGCATCCCCCCTTCTAGAATATGGACCACGTGATTTTGCCTAATCTCGGCGAAACTGTCTACGACCACCACCAGGATTATTCCTGGCCGCTTTCTGCTCGGATTATTTTTCAGCTCAATATCATGGAATTGAGATTTCTGTCTATTACAGCCAGGGTCTCGACTGCCTGTGGGAGGTTGAGTCGCTGTGGGCCTGTTGAACCATGGTCGAACAACAAGCGTTTTGCCAACCATTCAACTTTCAGGTGATATGTGCGGCCTAAGACGTAGATGTCCGACTGTTTGCGCGGGAAAAAGCTCGTCCGTCCCTCATGAGTCTCCCTCCTTCGTACAAAATATGACGGGTGGCGATGCGGCGGCCTGCCAGCTCGATCACGGCCTCGGATGGGAACCCGCACTGGTCATCATCGGCATTCCCCGAAACGGCAGTGACCGGAGCGATCTGCTCCAGATGTTCGATCACAGACCGATCGCCGATGTCCCCGGCATGGAGAATGTGATTGACGCCTCGGAAGTGTCGCCTGATAGCCGGATCGAATTGGCCATGGGTATCAGCGAGCACTCCGATCCGAATGTCCCTTCTTGTCTGAGCCATAGCTCAACTCTACGCTTCTCGGATTCAGCGTCTCAAGTTTGGAGCAACCACTGTGGCACAGTTCCTATTTATTCTTCCGTATGGTCGCTTGTCTCTCAATGCAGATGATTGTATCGGCCCATTCGCGTATGCTTGGAATAAATGGTACGGTTTGTTCGAGGGAGGTACAGATATGACATTCACACGGATTACCATCAGCCATACACAGATGGGAGGGGTTCCTTGCATTCGTGGTTTGCGCATTCCTGTTTCGACCGTGGTCGGCATGATCGCGGACGGCATGGCCGACGCAGAGATCCTCCGTTTGTTTCCCGATCTGCAATTGGAGGATATTCGCGAAGCACTTCGGTATGCCGCTGAGGCAGTCCGGGAACGCGAGCTCCCTTTGGCGCCCCTCTCATGAAATTTCTCGTGGATAACGCCTTGTCGCCGCTCGTGGCGGATGGGTTGCGTCAGGCGGGGCACGATGCGGCCCATGTGCGAGATTACGGAATGCACCAGGCAGATGACGCGGACATTCTTGCGCGAGCTGCCCACGAAGACCGTATCGTCATTTCCGCCGATACCGATTTCGGCACCCTCCTTGCGCTCAGAGAAGTCGCGAAGCCTTCCGTGATTCTTTTTAGGAGAGCCTCACAACGGCGTCCCGAAGCTCAAGTGACCCTCTTGGTTGCCAATCTGCCCGGGATATCGGCGGCCCTCGAACAGGGCAGTGTTGTGGTGTTTGAAGAAACGCGAGTCCGCATTCGTTCTTTGCCGATCGGTCGGCCAGAACCGCTTCGTTAATTGATCAGAGTCCTGCCTGCACCTGTTTCCAGTCGAAGGTAAAGGGCTCCGGCGATTTCTTCGGCAAGGCGGCGAGTTCCGCTTTCAATCGTTCGGCCCGAGCGGCGCTCATCGGGTGCGTCGAGAGCCACTCCATCCGGCCTTGGTCCTTCTCTGAGAGCCGTTCAAAAAACGTGATCATGCCGGCGGGATCGATCCTTGCCCGCTGAAGCAGCTGCAATCCCGTCAGGTCGGCCTCGGTCTCCTGCTCTCTGCCGAACTTGAGGGTGAACAGCTCGACCCCGAGTTGTTTCATCATCCCGACGAGGCCCTGCTGATTGCCGAACACAATGGCCGCCACCGTCATCAGTCCGAGGCTTTTTACGATCCGTTCAAGCCCATGCCGCTGGAGCACATGGTTCAATTCATGGCTCAGCACGCCCGCCACCTCTTCGCCGCTTTCTGCTTTTTTCATAAGCCCGGTGAACACCACCACATACCCGCCAGGCAGCGCGAAGGCATTGACGACGTCGCTCTTCACCACGGTCACTTCGAACTTGTAGGGACTATCTGGAATCTGCGCCGTCATTCGTTGGGTCATCTCTCCCAGCGCTGCGACCGCTGGACCCTCTTTCATCACTTCCTGATGGCTGAGAAAATCCCGATAGGCCGATTCTCCCAGCTTTTGTTCCCACTCTACCGGAATCCGGCTTACCGCAATCTCAACGAGCAGGTCGGACCCGAACCAAAGTCCCAGCACCGTGGCCAGGAGCACCCCGCCTACTAGGCTCCAGACGAGCCGACCCCGGTGGCGCACCTGCCTGACGCGTTCCGCCGCTTGTTCAAAGGAGTGACTCAAATGATCCGGCGCCGCTTGACGGAAGGCGCGAATCACATCAGGGTTCTTTAGGTAGAGTGTCCGTTCCCCTTTTTGCCCGGCCCATTTCACGACAAGCTGGTCGTGGTCGAGTCCACCCGCCGAGACGGTGAGACTTGAAAAAGGAACGGATTCAGGCTGGCCATCGGCAGTATCAGATGCAAAAGTGACCGTGAGTCCATGCTCCTCGACTTGAACAAGACAAGGCGCACCGGCGGCGGAAAACTCGTCACCGAAGCAGAGGGCATTGGGAGAGAATTGAGTCATGGTGTGATTGATGGTCGATTCATTGAAGGCCGAATGCCCCCATGCGGATGCTCAAAATGTCGGCCAACAAGGCCGCAGGCGAGAAAGAACCGCAGGCGTCGTAGTTTCCACCCTCCCGCCCCGAGCTGCCAAGACAGCTCTCTCCTCGTGTGGGGTACGTTGAGGATTGTTTCGAGCCGAGAACGAAGCTTGGGAACTGGCGCGTCTTGGCGCGACTGGGTTGGGCGGGTGACAACGTAGGCGTTTTCAGCATCCGCTACTCGGAGACTGGGATGAATTGCCTGATCCACGCTCCAAAACTGCCTGGGTTCCGGCTTTGAATGTAGACGAGTCCTGGCCCTCGGAACCTGCAGACAAACCCTTCACCTGAAGTGAAGCTGGAGACCCAGCCGGAGGTGGCTTTTTCGATGTTGTACGAGGTCGTGGAAGACCAGGCCACGAGGTGGCTATTGTCCACGATATATTCCTGATTGGGCTTCAACTCGATCTTGTGAATGGCCCCGAAGCTATTCAGAACGAGCGTTCCCTTGCCGCTAATATTCAGAATGAAGAAACCCTCTCCGCCCAGCAGTCCACGGCTCAGGCCCTGCATTTTGTTTTCAATAACGATCCCGTCGGCGCCCGCAAGGAAACCGTCTTTCTGCACCATGTAATCGTTCACGCCGTCGAGTTCCAAGATGACAATTTCGCCCGGGACCGTCGGAGCCAGCAATGCTTCACCGGGGCCTCGACTGGCACGGAGCGTCTGAAAGAAGAATTTCTCTCCCGTCAGAAACTTCCGCGACAGGGCTCCAAGAAAGCCGCCCTCCATCTTGCTTTCTATATCGATGGTCGGCGAACAGGCCACCATCGCGCCAGACTCGGCTTTGATGTTCTCACCAGCCGCCAATTCCACCCGCACCATGGGAAACGCACCTGGATATAAGATTTCGCTTTTCATGTCGTCATGTCCTCCATCTATTCATACTGGCTCTCATACCACCCAGCCGTAGGCTCTGCGGCTCGGCTCCGGTCCTTCTTCCAGATAGCTCATTCTGAGTTGCCCCAGAACGTCTTGCTGCAACTGATTCCGCTTCGCCTTAGCATCGACGCCAAACACTCGCGCCGCATTCAGCCCAAAAATCTGTTCCTTCACCTGGCGCGTGAGCGGCTGGTACCGATGCTGCTCGATCAACCGATCAGGAATCTGAAACCGCCGAAAAGCTTCGATCTGCCATTGCGGAGAACCATACCAGATCGAGTCCGTTCCCCAGAGCACGTGATCGACGTCGAACGCGTCGATGATCTGCCCAAGTAGATGTGCGCAGACCGCCGGATGGGTCGTGACGAGTTGCGCAAAAGTTGAGCCAAGCTCCATGTAGATATTCTTGATTCCAGGCTGCGCCTGCTTCATGCGGCAGAACTCGGTGGTCCAGGGAATTTCACCTGTTTTTGCAAGCACCGTGTCCACCGTCGAAGTGCTCTTGAGCCCCGAGTGATAGACCAGGAAATCGATGTCCGGAAAATCTCTTGCGGCCTTGATCAAATCCTTGGGGTGGTTGTAGTCCGGCACTGGCCCAAGGGGAAGTCCCTTGTGGACACAGACACGCTTCACGTTGAGCTTGCGCGCCCGCTCCAACATCGGATAGGCAATCTGCTCATCGTCCATCCACCAACCACGATCGAATCCCTTCGGACAAGAGCCGGTGTAACACTTCCACGCATCAACCCTTAGCGTCTCCGCCTGCATCGCCATGAAGTCCAAATCGGCCACTCCCAGTTGGGGCGTGGCTAATCCATGTGCGAGCATTCGTTGGGACTGCGCAAGGCGATTGATCTCGTCGCGGATGTGGGCCATCTCATTCGGCGGCACAACCGCTTCGTGCGGATAGGGTCCCGGCGGTGTGCTGATGAGGCCGATGGTGGTCTCACTGTCGAGAAACACTTCTTTCACAAAGTTTTCCCATGAAAGATCGTCGATGGTGCCTCGATCGCCCGCGAGCTTCGGGTTGAGTCCTGACTCCCGTATCCATCGTCTGAGTGACAGCAGCCCCTGCTTGGACACGGCACCCTTTCGATTGTTTTCCGCATCGGTCGGATCGAAGTGCGCGCCGACGTAGTGCGTCTGCACATCGAAGATAAAGTAGGGCGCACCTTGCTGCTCGGCAAAGGCTGCTGTTTCAAACAGTTCGATTTCACGAATGTCAAAGAACTTTCCAAAGATCGAGTTCATGGCCAGTAACGCGGCTGCCATCCCGCCGGTCGTCTTGAGAAAGTCTCGACGGGTAAGCCCTCGTCGAGCTGCTGTCTGTTCCGCAAGGGTGTTGGCACACGCTTCAACGCGGGCTTGGTCTGCCGTCTGGCTGAAGGGAGTAAATTCTTCGTTCGATACGATCTGCGTCGGAATAGTGGATTGAAATGTGGTCCCTTTCCTCGCCGAGGGAAGGTGTGGAAATGGTGATGGTAAGGACGCCATGGTGCCTATTCTCGTGAACTGTGTGCGGTGATTCTGTGGAATACGGTCGGCAGTGTCAAGCATCCAGAACGGACGAAGGAGTCGGAAGTTTTTGACTGCGGAAGGGAGAGAACCGGTGGATTACTTGGACCGAGGCGGGGGCACGGAGCGGCTGCTCTCGATCGCGACCGATTGAGTCTTGGGAATTGTTGCGACGACATCGCGCTGAGGATCACCTTCTTGATCTTTGCCGTCTTGCCCGACACTATAGATCAGCCCCTTCTGCTGATTGACCAACATAGGAAGACCGGTAAAGGGATCGTAGTGGGCCTGTCCTGCCTTTGCGAGGCGCGTGACTATATTTCCATCTTGCGCCCCCTGTCTGATCCAGACTTGCAAGCTTGCCAGACGAAGCCGAGCATCGGTCTCCACCATTCGCCCGACATAGGGATCCCATGAGGGGAGTGGATCAATTCCGATGATGTGCTCGATCGGATTCGCCACATAGTCCACTGCGCTGACAGCGGGAGTCCGAATAAAACTGGATGGTTTCGGCAAGTTGGTATAACGCCCTTCCGCCATCGCTTTGCTCGCCGCCTCGTAATAGTCGGCATAGGCATTGGATCGCCGTTGCACGGGAAGGGGCATTGCCGCCGCCAGGGAAACGTACAGAGGACGCTCGTCGGTCTTGTCGTTCTTCAGGCTCTTCGTCACGGCCTTCGTCGCCCACACAAGATGGCTCTGCATCGGCCATCGGAGTGACAACTCAACTTGATCCAGAGGGCGAACGATCTTGCCAAGTCGACCGATCGCGGTCTCGTCGAGATCCTGACGGGTTAAGAGCCCAGATGCGATTGCGGCATTGTCTTGCACTGCCGTTGCTGCCAGCATCTTCACCATCAACGTCTTCGACTGCCCTAGCACCGTGCGCCAGGACCTCATATCGTTCTCAAGTCGCCCGAGGCCGGTGCTGAGATCCTGCGCAAATCCTTCTGCAAGGTACAACCGATGGGCCAGCAAAATATGGGCACAGTTCGGGCTCAGGATTTGCCCGTAGCCTGCATCTTCAAACGACATCGACAGCCACTGTTGGTAGCGCCTGAGGGCGAGCGATTCTTGAGCCACCCATGATCGTACCGATGCCGCCTGCGGCTTCAGCTGCGCCACCGGATCGGCACGGGCGAACGAACCGCGGACCACGTCGGCGGAAGCTCCTGTCGTCGGCCCTTTCCCCTCATCACCGAGCATGCAAGCGCTCGCAGCTTGAAGATCGCCGCCTTCCACTTTGCGCTCATAACCCACTTGGAGCGGATCCTGCTCCCCGGGAGCATCGAAGCCAAGCAGCAAGAAATACCCGTTTTTTGTTGAAGCGGTGAGTACCTGTGGAGGACTCGCTGTCAGGTTTTGATAGACCGGCGACGGAGGAGTTTCCATCGCCATCCAGGCTAATCCAACCGCCCCGATGACGACCGCCACCAGCACAACACAAAAGAGCGCCAACCCCACACACAACATCACAATCGATCGCGTGGTCGAAAAACAAGACCCGATAAACGACGAGATGCCAATGCGGACCCGCGCCACTCTCGCGGCAAACCGAGGGCGCGGTCTTGGCGACGCCAAACGATCCCGCGTAGAAACCTGGCTTTTCTCTCCCGTTGAGTCAAAAAGAACATCAACGGCCGATGCAGCGACCGAGAGCGCAGGCTCTAGCGTCGAGTGAGTGGCTTCAACGCCGGAATCCTGCCACGTCTCGGAAGACGGTGAGGGAGTATTCACAAACGTGATCGATTCACTCGCCCGAACCCACTCCGGTTTCGTATCTTCCTGAAGAACAACCTGTTCCACGACGGGGACTACCGCCTCAACGACAGGAGCTGTCACCTCCGGGAGGGCCGACTCCCATCCACCACTACGCGACAGCTTGGCGACCGTTGTAGAAGATTCCTCAACCAGCGGTAACGGAACCGCTGGATCGGCTGGGGGCTCCCCCTTTTCCTTGTCCCAATTTCGTTTCTTTTCAGACGGACGATGTGGCTGAACCTCGGCTTCGCCAGTGCTCCAATGCGACAACGTATCCATCGCGGTGGGAGATGCCGACGGCGCATCACTTGGCGCTGCGAAGAGCGGAGGAGCCGCAGCATCCTGCAACAGTGTGAAGGGTTTTTCAGGCTGCTCTGTGGAAACCGGTTCAGGTGGTACTTCCGGAATCACCGATGAACGTGAAGGCTCTGGAGCGGAAGCTTCTGGAGCTAGCGCCACGGGCTGCAGCATCATAAAAGAAGAAGTTGAAACTGGTTCGGGTTCACGAGCGGGCTCGACCGGTTCCGGCAGGAGCGGCATCGGAAGGTCTACCTTGAGGGAGCTTGGGGCATCACTCGAAAAAATCGGTGGCTCCTCTGGCCGTACGGGTTCTTCCGAAAGAAAACCTGCTGTTGGCTGTGGCAAATCAGACTCTCTGATCCCGGTTGTTTCCGTAATCGATCCACTCACTTCACTCAATATCGGAGGAAAAGACGATGGCAACGGCTCGGGATCGCTGAATGCGATAGACGGTTCTGGGGTTGATGTAGTTGATGTAATGGATGGGGAAGCGGCCTCTGAGTCCGGCAGGGATTCTGGCTGAACTGACGTTACCTCCCTCGCATCTTGTAAGCTCGCACCTGACTTGAAGAGTGCGGCGGACGAACTCGACTGCAACGTGCCTGCAACAAACTTCACTGCGCCGTCGAAGACAGTGTTCCATGAAAATGGGACCCTGGGCGTGGAATCGGCGGCGGGCGGAGTCGAGACTTCTGGCTCTGGGAATACCGCAGGAATCGCTGACGGCTCTGCCGTAAAGATCGACTCGCTAGGCTCCGTCAAATCCGGCACGGGAACAGGATTCGACAACTGATCCGACACAGATTCAGGCTGCGTGGTAGCGGACGAGACAAAAACGGGTTCAGCGCCCAACAGGGATGCTCCCTCCGATTGAGCTAACGAGGCCGTTTCCTCAATCCTGATAGTGGAGTTCTCTATCTGCTCCCAGGGCATGGGAGCAGGTAATCCTGGCGATCCGACGGAAGAGCCGCTGACTTTCTCGACATCCCCCGTGTGCTCCTCTGAAGAACTAGGAGTAAGTCCCTCCTCAAAGGGCGAACGTTCGACGGTCGGATCCCCCATCTCATCATCACGATGTCCATTCAACTGAAACGGCGGCTCGGCCAATATCGACGGTGCCACTTCCTGGTTGAGGCGACTGGTCTCCTGGATTGGCCTAGTAGATTCGGACGATGGAAGCTCCAATTCCTCTCGAACCAAACCGACCGGCGCCGGGTCTATCAAAACATCCGGAACGTCGAGCGATTCGATGACGGGATTCGACGAAGTGGGTGGCGGAGTTTCATGATTCGGGGAAGCCTCATCGAACTGTTCCCACGGCATCACATCAGAAGTCCTAGCTTCTTCAGTGGTGGCGAGGGGTTTACCCTGTGGGTGCGAGGCATCGACTTCCAGTGACGTCACATCGGCAGGAGCCACCGGCTGGGACACAAGTAGCTCGCCTGTTTGTATGTCAAAGTGAGAGGCAAACTGAAAGGCTACAGGGCTTGCCGGAGCAAGCTCTCGTACCTTGATATAGAGCTGAGAGGGTTTCTTGAGGTTTTCAGAGTCTGGATCCTCGATAAGAATGCCGATGGCCTTACCCAGTTCGTCCACCGCAGCCATGGCATCCCCTTTTTCCTCATACACCTGTGCCAAGAGCTCGAGGAACGGGATACAACGGGGTCCGGCAGCCAAGTATTCGCGCAGCAAGGATTCAGCCAGCCATAAATCTTGTCGCCCGATCGCTTCATTGGCGAGGGACTCAAATGCTTGCCGAGCCGTGACAAGGCTGCCTAGTCGTAGATGTAGCGTGGCAAAGAGCCGTCGGGCTTCCGTATTGTGAGGATCAAGTGAGAGCAGCTCTTTCAATGCGGCGGACGACCGGCCGTACTTGCCGACGTTCATGTGGGTGATGGCTTCTTCGAGAAGCGCGCTTTTCTTGCTGTAGCCGACCACACCCCGGCTGTGCACTCGGGAGGAAGTCTTCTTGATAGCTTTTTGAGGGGGTTTCTTGTCGGTCCGCACGTTACAACCTTAGCAGATCATTGAAAGATACGAAGTGGCTCCCCTGGCCATTTTGTACCAGTTTTCGCTTCCGTTCGGTTTCCCACGATCTTGCGGGGAGGCAAACTGGACCGAGACGTGCAATCCTAGTGCCATTATGGTCTTTACGGTGAATATGGATGTCTTTGATTATTTAAGGTGTTAGGGGCAACTTCTTCTTCCTTCTCCTCGATCTTTTTCAAAAATGAACAAGCCCGTCTAGAATCGCCGTCGAGAGAGCCTTTTCTTGGAACGACTAACCCGCATTATTCATGACGGTTTGTCGCGAAATCGTGCCAACGGGCCGGGCGAGGGGCGCGAGGCCAGGGGCTAGAGGAAAGACATTCCTTCTGGTCGCCCCTAGCCTCTGGCCCCTCGCCTCTAGCCGAAATGCTCGCGATTGCAGTAGCAACTCTCATGCATCAGATACGCTGGTTGGTTGTGCCAATGACGAGCCTTATGGTACCGTTCTTTGTTCCTCGTTCTCATTTTTATGCTCGACCTGGTTCGGGAGATGACCGGTCTCTCCACATACACATCGTTTGGGAATAATGGATTTTTTCTCCTTCGGACAATTGAGCTGGATCAGACAGGCCGCTCTCGTCTGTCTGCTGGCAGTGCTGAGTGGATTTCTGCTTCCTCTTACCCTACGGGCTGAATCCGGAGGAAACGCCGCCGGACGCGTCTCCCTCGACTTCAACGATGTCGAACTCTCTGTTTTTGTTCGATTCATCAGCGAGTTAACCGGCAAGAACTTTGTCTTGGACGAAGTCGTCAAGAAGGCCGGAGGAAAAATCAGTGTGTACTCCCCTACCAAGGTCACGCACGCCCAAGCGTATAGCATGTTCGTGGCAGCGCTCGAAGTCAGTCGTCTGGCTGTCATCACGAAAGAGAATGTCCATCAAATCGTGGCGATGGGGGATCTTCCTCCGGAACGAGGAGCCTTCGTCTACAAACTCAAACATGCCAATGCGACCGACCTTGCCGCCATCCTGACCAATCTCGTCGCCCGATCTCAGACCGTGGCACAGACGGCGCCGGGCACACGTCCACCGTTCAGGCCCTTGAGCGAATTCGAAGCCCCCGTCCAGGTCTTTGCGGACAAGGCCACGAACTCGATCATTATCAGTTCGACAAAAAGCGCCTACTCCAAGTTGCAGTCCGTTATTCGAGACTTGGATACGCGTCGGAAGCAGGTCTTTGTCGAAGCCGTCATCTTGGAGGTGGAGGTCGATCGGCTCAGACAGATCGGGAGCGACCCTATTCAGGTAATAGGCGCAGGCAAGAGTGGTCAACTACAAGGCATCGGTGGATTCAATGTCGCACCAGAAAATTTAGCAACCATCGCGCAGTCCATTATTGGGGGCGCTGCAACTGGAGGAACTGGAGGAGCGGTGTCGGCCCTCAACACGGTCAATATACGCGCCTTCTTACAACTGTTGCTGAGCCTCACAGACACGAATGTCCTGTCGACCCCCCAAGTGCTCGCCGCAGATAACCAAAAGGCCAAGATCGTCGTGGGTGAAAATCGTCCGTTCCCCACCGGTCAGGCCCAGGGAATCACGGGCGGAACCCTTGTCACAATCGAGCGAAAGGATGTCGGCGTCACACTGGAAATTACCCCGCAGGTCTTGGAGGACGACCTGATCCGATTAGAAATCAAGCAGGAGGTTACCGCGATCGCGGAGGCTGTGGCTCAAACGATCGGGAGCGGGACGGCCAGCATCCCGGTCGGACCCACCACGACCAAACGGTCTATGGAAACGACCGCCATCGCGAAAGATCAACAGACCATCGTCATCGGCGGGCTCGTGCGGGATAACATCACCATCAACGAGCGAAAAGTTCCGCTCTTGGGCGATATCCCGTTCTTGGGATGGCTGTTCAAATTCCAAAGCCGACAGATCGTGAAGCTCAACCTGCTCGTATTCTTGACCCCAACCCTCGTCAGGGATGAGGCAGACATGGTGGAGTTGAATGCCCGAAAATCAGCGGAATTGGGGACACTACAGCGCGAAACTCGGATTGAGGAACCCGCAAAGCTCAAGCAAGAAGTCTTAGAAAAGCTCGACCGCCAGAATGGAACTCCCCGCACTCTTCCGAATACCGTAGATCCATCCGTTCCGCTCCAGCCATCCGTGCAACCTGAATAATGCTCTGATCTAGCAGGATGCTGGGCGGTACCCTGTTGTCCCAGACGTGCAGACCATTGAATTTCCACCGCGCCACAATAGTTTTTCCGCAGCCTGCTAGGCCCACGCCTCCCACAAGTCCATCATCCACACTCTCTCCGAAGACAGGACTCTTTAGGAATGCGTGAACCACCGTGACGTCAACAAATCAACGTAATAACTATAAGGATTAGTCGGCCAGGGGGATGGGGTGAGTGACGGGTTTCGAACCCGCGACCTCCGGATCCACAATCCGGCGCTCTAACCAGCTGAGCTACACCCACCATCTAGGCTGTGCGAAGAACGGGGATCTTAACAAAGTGGAGAACGCTGCCGCAACCGATGGAGGAGTCATCGGTCATGAGTCATTCGTCAACGGAGGAGAATAGCCGCTTCAAGTATGAGCAATTGTCTGTTGACCTTTGACGGCTGAGTCTCTTCACCCCCTGGCATCAAAGGCCGCCTGCATTTCTGTGAGGATTGCGGCGGCGGCGGCGGCGGGATCTGAAGCATCTCTGATGGGTCGGCCGACCACCAGATAGTCGGCCCCCGCCGAAATTGCCTGGGTCGGTGTGGTCGCCCTGGCATGGTCATCGACATCTCTGCCCGTGGGCCGTACGCCGGGTGTGACGATCAGAAATCGCGGACCGACCTTGGGGCGGAGGATCGCCGGCTCTTCGCCTGAGGCCACCACCCCGTCACAGCCCACCTCGGACGCTAACAAAGCGCGTGCGGTGACCAAGTCCTGGACGGTCCGCTGAATGCCCATATCGCGGAGATCGTGGCTGTCGAAGTTGGTCAGCACCGTCACGGCCAACAGTTTCAGTGTTGACTCTCCGCGGCCTTGAACGGCTGCGGCCAACGCTTTCCGGTTTGCGTGTACCGTTAAGAATTCCACGCCCATCGCTGCAACACGCGCAGTGGCCCGACGAACCGTTTCCTCGATATCGAGGAACTTGAGGTCCAGAAACACCCGCATGCCTCGCGTGATCAGGCGTTGGACTATGTCCGGTCCGGCGGCGGTGTACAGTTCGAGTCCGACTTTCACAAATACGATCTGATCCTGTACCCGATCAAGCAGTCGCTCGGCTTCGTTGCCTGATGGAACGTCGAGGGCCAAAATTAAGCGGTCACGGGCAATGATAGTTGACATAGGCTTGTCCTTTTGAAGAATGGCTCGCCTTGACGCTTCGGAGAACCATGTGATACAAATGCGCTCTTATTTAGAGGAGTCTACTATGCCGGTTGTACATAAATCGACGATTCGCCGAGCCCGCCAAGCCGTCAAGCGGCACGACCGTAACCGTGCGACGCTGGGTGCCCTCAAGAGCCTGGTCAAGAAAGTCCAAGCGGCCGTGGCCGAGAAGAAGGTCGAGGATGCAAAGGTATCCCTGCGCCAAGCCACGTCGGCCCTCGGCAAGGCTGTGACAAAAGGTGTGATGAAACCGAATACGGCCTCGCGCAGGATTGCTCGCCTCACGCTCCACGTCAACTCCTTGTCTGCTTCCCGCTCGTAATCGTTCGCACGTTCGATATGGTTCTCGCCCTCACCGGTTGCGGCACCTCGGCGCCACGACTCGGTGAGGGCGGCCGCGCATTGTCCCGGGCGCGATCGCATAATCGCAGCAACACGTCTTCAAGAATTCGCGCAGGACGTCCACCACTTCCACCCTTCAGCTTCGCATCGGCATCCAAAAATAACCGAAGCGCCTCATGCAAATGATCGTCAGGAAATTGCTCGAGAAATGCTCGCACCTTGTAAGGATCCATGCGCAAAGTCCGAGCGGCCTCCCCCTCGCGGCCCCCTTGCCGTACGACTTCTTTGACCTTCCACAGTCTCCGATATTGCCAGGCCAGTGAGCCAAGGATTCTCAATGGAGCCTCCCCCGCTTCCAGATTCCTGGCCAGGATCGCCAACACCCGCCCGCGGTTTTTCCCGCCGATCGCCAACGTCAAATCAAACACCGAAGCGCCAGGTTCCGTTCCGCGCAACGTCGCCACATCGCCGGCAGTGACAACTTGACCGGGCGAGACATATGCAGCCAGCTTTTCCAGTTCGCGCCGAACCGAGTAGAGCGAGCCACCACAGGCCTCTTTGAGTAAATCAATCGCTTCGTCGTTGAGCCGAACCCCGACCCGTTCAGCGTCCTGTCTGAGCCAAGGAAGCCACTGCGCCTCTCTGAGAGGAGAGCAATCGACCGTCACCGCGGCCTTTGCCAGGGCCTGGGAAAACTTGAGTCGTCCGTCAAGTTTCGGCGCGACGAAGATTACAGACGTGGAGTCATTCGGCTCCTTCAAATAGGGAAGGATCGCGTCGCACTCCCGGGCTGGAAGTTTATCTGCCGCTTTCACCACCACCACTCGTCGAGCTGCAAATACGGCTACTTCAGAAGCACAGGTGACAATCTCTCTCCCGCTCACATCGTCTCCATAGAACAGATCGCAATTGAAGTCGCTCTCACCCTCTCCCAACAACGCGGATTTCAGCGCACCGAGGGCCATATCGCGCAGCAAGTCTTCCTCGCCAACCATCGCGTACAACGGCGCAACTGCTCCTTGCGCGAGCTGCGCATTGAGTTGGGCATGAGAGATGGGTGAGGCCATAGGGGACATCCGATTTACTTGACGTTGGTGTCTACGTTGCCCGACGCTGGAAGAGCAGACGGCTTTGCCATCTGCCCCGATTCCAACTGGAGCAGAAAGCGAGAAGCCAGGTCTTCGGCGATAAAACGTCCGGCTTGTTCTAAAGCCCGGTTCTGCAGGACGCGGTTAAATTGCAGATCGGGCGTCACGTAGAACTCCGACGCGCCTTTCGCTGTTTGTGTCCACACAAGACGTTTCGTCCTGGTCTCCTCCACCTTGACCATCACCGTAACCTCTGCGCGGCTTTCAAAGGTAGCCACCAGGTTGAAACTGATTGTCGGAATGCCGACCGAAAGAATTTGCCCTGATAACACAAAATCAGCCTCCTCGGTCTCTGACACGATCTGCGCCCCGCTGCCGGACGAAAACTCGTGGCGCAGATAGTTGGTATATCGAGTCTCCAGGTTGGGTTCAAAGCTCTTATTCTCTAAGGTCTGGACTACCAGACGCGGGGGCGGTGATGTAGGAGAGGCGGTCGCCTCCGTCCCTCCGATCGTAGGCCCGGCTCCCTCCACACGAAACTGATAGCCGCACGCACCCAGAAGCACAAGGGACAGACACAGCGCTGAGACGTGAGTGCTGAGAATGAAAAGGTGGTACGCCCTCTCGTTCCAAATCGCGCCATTCTTGGTCTCAGATCTCAGCACTCAGCACTTCCTTAGACGACAAAGTTTATGAGCTTTTTCTCCACATAGATCACTTTTTTGGGCTCTTTGCCCTGCAGCCACTCCGTGGTCTGCGTACGAGCCAGCTCTTCGACCTGCTCGCGAGTGGCATCGACCCCCACGTCGAGTTTGGCCCGCAACTTTCCATTTACCTGGATCGGGATGGTCAATCGATCGCTGACGGTCAGCACCGGATCGAAGACCGGCCAAGGCTGCTGAGAGATGCTCGGCTGGTGACCCAACATCGCCCACAATTCTTCCGACAAATGGGGCGCGAAGGGCGCCAGAAGAAGAACAAATGGCTCAAGCAAGGCCCGTGAGCGCTGCTCGGTCTTTGTCATCTCGTTCGTAAAGACCATCATCTGGGAGATTGCGGTATTGAACCGCAAGGCTTCGATATCCTCCGTCACCTTCTTGATCGTCTGATGGAGCAACCGCTGATGTTCGAGAGTAGGAACCGTCTCCACCACGGCGCTTAAGAGCCGGCCTTCTTCGTTGACCATGAGCCTCCAGGCTCGTTCGAGAAACCGCGTGACCCCTTCTACGCCCCTCGTACTCCAGGGCTTCACGGCCTCCAGCGGGCCCATGAACATTTCGTAGAGCCGCACTGCATCAGCCCCAAACTGGTCCATCATCTCGTCGGGATTCACGACGTTGCCGCGGGATTTCGACATCTTCTGGTTGTCTTCTCCCAGCACAATCCCTTGATGCACCAGTTTCTTGAATGGCTCCAGTGTACTGACCACCCCAATGTCGTACAGAATCTTGTGCCAAAACCGCGCGTAGAGCAAATGCAGCACGGCATGTTCGCTGCCGCCGATGTACAGATCCACCGGCATCCAATAGCGCTCTTTTGCCGGATCAATGAGCTGTTCTTGATTCTTCGGATCAATAAATCGAAGGTAGTACCAGCAGGAGCCGGCCCACTGAGGCATCGTGTTGGTTTCACGGCGCGCCCGCGCCCCACTGATCGGGTCGGTGGTCGTCAGCCAGTCGGTTAAATTTGCGAGCGGGCTTTCGCCGCTCCCGGACGGTTTGAAGTTATTGGTCTCCGGCAACAGCAGCGGCAGCTGCTCTTCCGGAATCGAAAGAGCCTGGCCATCGACCCACACAATTGGAAAGGGCTCGCCCCAATACCGTTGGCGGGCAAACAGCCAATCCCGCAATTTGTAGTTCACGGCCTTCCGGCCCTTGCCCTGCGATTCCAACCAGGCTGTGATTTTCGGAATTGCGTCATCCGGTGTCAGCCCATTGATGGTAAAGCTCCCGTCCGGCGTCGTGGAATTAACGACGGTCCCCTTGTTGGTCGCGACGAAGGCCTCATGTTCAACCTGACCACCCGCGATCACTTCTTGGATCGGCAAGGCATAGGTCTTCGCAAAGGCCCAGTCGCGCTCGTCGTGCGCTGGCACAGCCATAATGGCCCCGGTCCCGTAGCCCATCAACACGTAGTCGGCAATCCAAATAGGCAACGGCTCGTTGTTCACCGGATTCACCGCATAGCCGCCAGTGAAGACCCCGCTCTTTTCCTTTTCAAGTTCCTGCCGTTGGAGATCGCTTTTTCTGGCCGCCGCCTCGCGATAGGCGGTGACCTCGATACGCCGGTCGGCAGTTGTGGCAACTGCCACTAGCGGATGCTCAGGCGCCAGCACCATATAGGTCGCGCCGAACAAGGTATCGGGCCTCGTCGTAAAGATCCGAACCGTACCGGGGGCGCCGGCCAGATCGAACTCGACTTCCGCGCCGATCGATCGGCCGATCCAATTCTTCTGCATCTCCAACGTGCTGGCCGGCCATTCGACCAGCTTCAAGTCTTCGAGAAGCCGATCGGCATACGCCGTGATCTTCAACACCCATTGGCGCATCGGCTTGCGCACCACATCGAACCCGCCGACTTCGCTCTTCCCATCGATAATTTCTTCATTGGCCAGCACCGTCCCCAGCGCCGGACACCAGTTCACTGGCACTTCCGCCACATAGGCCAACCCTCGTTCGAACAGTTTCAGGAAGATCCACTGCGTCCAGCGATAATACTCAGGGTCGATCGTGCTGATCTCACGTTCCCAGTCGTAGGACAGACCGACACGCTTCATCTGACGTTTGAAGGTCGCGATGTTCTGGGCTGTCGTGATGGCAGGATGGACGCCCGTCTTCACGGCGTATTGCTCAGCGGGCAGTCCGAACGCATCCCACCCCATCGGATGCAGGACATTGAAGCCCCTCATGCGTTTGTAGCGGGACACGATATCCGTCGCGGTATAGCCTTCAAGATGGCCGACGTGGAGGCCAGAGCCGGATGGATAGGGGAACATGTCGAGGCAGTAGAATTTTGGCTTGGCCCGGTCGTCAGCGACACGGAAGGTCCGGTGCTGCTCCCAGTAGGCCTGCCACTTCGCTTCGAGGGCGTGATGATCGTAGGTCTTGCTCATACTGACACTGAATCGCACTCGTCTCAAAAAAGAGAAAAGACTCTAACATAGCCCCCTTGGGGTCACAAGATTCTGAGGCTCTGCCTTACGCGGTATTTGCTATACTGCGCGCTGCGATGGGACTCTACGCCACACAGATTTTCCCCCGCCTCATGGATTGGGTCATGGCGAGAGAAGAATTCCGTCGCTTGCGCACGGATTTGCTCTCTGGTCTCCACGGTGAGGTGCTGGAACTGGGAATTGGAACCGGGCTGAACCTGCCGCATTACCCCAAGACCATTACGCGGCTCCACGCCGTCGACCCAGCCAATCTTCTTCCCAAGATCGTCATGGAACGTAGTACCAGTCGGTCCTTCCCCGTTCGCATCCAGCATGTCACCGCTGAGTCATTGCCCTATGACGACCGATCCTTCGATTTCGTCGTCAGCACATGGACTCTCTGTACCATTCCCGATCCGGTTAAGGCACTCCGAGAAGTCCGTCGAGTCCTCAAGCCTGATGGAATGTTTCTGTTTCTAGAACATGGCCGGAGCGAGGATAATAAAGTCGCGGCATGGCAGGACCGGCTGAATCCCATTCAGAATATCATCGGCTGTGGCTGCAATCTGAACCGGAAGATTGATCAGCTCATCGAACAGGCGGGGCTCGCGGTGACGCGGTTGGATCGGTTCCTGATGCAGAGTGTGCCTAGACTCGGCGGCGAGATGTACAAGGGTACAGCAACCCGACCGGACTAGTAGAATGCTGAAACAGTACGCCAGCACGGAGAAGGTTGAGGTTCAGGCTAAGGTTGAAATAAAGAGAATGTGATTTTCGCTCAACCTTGACCTCGACCTCAGCCTACTTCACTCGCTGCGGCCTTGCTGAGCGGCCTTTTTGAGCAATCTTCGGTAGGGTACTTCTGTTGTGCCGCACGGGCGGGCCATCGAGGTTCTCGCATGTCAAAATAGTTTTCTCCGGCCTGCTAGATCACAGGCCGCCCGTTGAGGAGTGAAGAAAAACTGGTCACCGAGACGAACTGAGTGAGCGGGGCTGGAGGCAGCTGAGAACTCGACTTGGCACTATGAATGAGGTGGGCGACGCCGAATTGTTTTGCCGCTATCAGACAGCCCTCGTCATCGTCCATATAGAGAGACCTTGTCGGATCGAATCCCAGCAACCGCCGACAATTGGGCCAATATTCCGGACGCATTTTTAGATACCCCACTTCAAACGCATTCACGATTCTCTCGACGTGCCGATCGAGTCCGGTCTTGGAGACTTTCACCGACACACCCGCCTCGTGCGCGTTCGTCACAATCGTCACGCGCTTCCCAAGCTGGCGAAGGTAGCACAGGAATTCTTCTGCCCCCGGCAGGAACCCGATCATGTGATCCAATTCACGATGCAACGCCACGACATCGATTCCCACTCGCTGCGTCCAATAATGCAGATCGGTCCAGGCCAATTCACCTTCGACCGAGCGGTACATCGCCATCAATCTGTCGCGAGACTCTCCGAGCTGTAGACCGTGGAGCGCGGCATAACGGCGCGGCAACTCCTCTTCGAAAAAGAAATTGTCGAAATGGCGGTCGAGCAGAGTCCCGTCCATGTCGAGGAGGACGTCGTCGATCTCGTCCCAGTCCAGAGGGTGATGGGTGATGGGTGATGGGTGATCAGTCATCGGATCACCAGTATACATGAACCATGCTGACGCAGTGAGGCTCGTTGTGTTTGTGAAAACCTGTATGATACGGTCACGATTTTAATTGTTCATTGGTCCCGGTCAACCTCATGACTTCCAACTCATCACTCATCACCGATCACTCGTCACAAGTTCCTGTGGTGGCCATTATCGGTCGCCCCAATGTCGGCAAGTCAACGCTCTTTAATCGCATGCTCGGCAAGCGAACGGCTATTGTGGACGATGTTCCAGGTGTCACCAGGGATCGTAACTACGCCGACGCCACCTATCGGAATCGGCCATTCCGCCTGGTGGATACAGGGGGCCTGGACCCGTCCGCCTCGGAAGGCATGCTGGCCCTCATCAAACGTCAATCGGAGCTCGCGATTGCGGAAGCGGACATATTGATCCTGCTGATGGACGGCCGGACCGGACTAACAACCCCGGACCAGGAAGTGGTCCGTCTCTTGCGCGGAACGCCAAAGCCGTTGTTTGTCGTGATAAACAAGATCGACACGCCCAAGGTCGAAACGCTCGTGGCAGATTTCTATCAATTGGGTACCGATACGCTCTATCCAATCTCTGCAGAACACGGCATCGGTGTCTCCGAACTTTTGGATGCCATCTATCCGCTCCTTCCAGACCCAGATGAGAACCCTGAGCAGACGACAATGCCCCGCATTGCCGTCGTGGGACGGCCGAATGTCGGCAAATCCACGCTGGTGAATGCGGTGCTGGGGGAGGATCGAGTGGTGGTCAGCGATGTGCCGGGAACTACCAGGGACTCGATCGATTCGATCGCCCTCCATCAGGGCCGACGGTATCTCTTCACCGATACTGCCGGTATTCGCCGGCGCGGAAAGATCGACCGGGGGATCGAAGGCTACAGCGTGGTCCGATCGCATTTGGCCATCGGCCGGTCCGACCTCGGGATATTGCTACTCGATTCCGTAGAAGGCGTGACTGAGCAGGATACCAAGATCGCGGGGATCATCATCAAGCAAGGACGGGCCTGCTTCCTGCTGGTGAATAAATGGGACCTTCGTGAAGGCGATAGCCAGGCCCGGCAAGAGGTTGAACTGGAACTGCGGCGGCGCTTTCCCTTTCTGACCTGGGCACCGGTCCTCTTCGCATCCGCAGCCCATCCTGACTCGCTTGGTCAGCTCTTTCCTACCATTGACAGAGTATTCGCGGCCTTTTCAAAACGGATTCCGACCGGAGCGTTGAACAAGTTCCTTCAGGAGATCCTCGCCACCCATCCCCTCCCAGTGCGCAAAGGCAAGCCGACGAAGATCACCAAGTCTGCCTTCATGACCCAGGTCGCGACACAACCGCCGGTCTTTGCCTTGTTTGTCGGCCACCCGGACAACATCACGCCCGCCTACCTCCGCTTTCTCGAGAACCAACTCCGTGACGAATATGGATTCGAGGGAACTCCGATTCGTATGCTGGTTCGCAAAAAGTAACTGGTTCAACTTCTGCCACTCCGACACCGTCTTTGTACACAACCTGGTTCAAAGCGTCACGTTGTAGTCGGTATTCGTGGGATAATCACGATTCCTACACCTATCGCTTCGGTGCGACTCTTGCACAGTCCGAAGACCATTTCCCTAAAAGGACACGCGTGCCGCAACCATCTCCACAAAACCAAACCAACTCCTCGCAGAATGCTGCCTCCACAGCAGAGGAGACGGCTACGCACGGAACATCTGCGATGCCACAACCCCTCCTCTCTTCCCCCGACTCGGGCATGATCGTGTTCTCCTCATCCGCTCGCATCTTGCACATGAATGGACCGGCCCATGCACTGATGGCGTTGTTCGGCACATCCCATGAGCGCTGGCCGCAGATGGCGCCCGAATCCATGCCATCCATCCTCACGGAATTCTGTTACGACGTGCTGGCACAGCTCCGACGGCGAATCGAAGCACAGGACTGGGCGCAATTCGAAATGCGCCGCATCTGTCACATGGTCACACCATCCCTCCTGCTCACAGGATTCGGGGTGCCAAATTCATCTGGCCGTGAGATCCGGATTATCCTGACCCTCGACCGACTGCCCTCCACTCCTTGCATATCCACAGATTCGCAGCACCGCTATCCGCCGGCCGATGTACAGGTTCCTAGCAATAGCTCGATTTCGTAGGGGCATCGCGCTCCAAATCATTGCTATAGCGGCTTTCGCCTTGACTCCTCGAAAGCATCATGCTATTCGCACAGGCTGATGTGTCATTTCATCCATACAAAGACGTATCCCCCTGCGGCTCATGACGATCCGCAAACCTCCGGGATGCGCGATTCATTTTTTCGCAAGCTGCGGCTGGGTGCGATTGAAATTCTTTGCGCCGGGGCAGTCATCCTCAGCCTCCTGGGATCAGTGTGTGCCGAGGACCCACCTGTACCGACAGAACCGCTCTCACCCCAAACCACTGATACCCCTGCTCCAACTCCTACCGCCGTTGACCCAGTCACGATTGATCCCTTCATACAGTTACGGGGATCAGTATGGCGAACCAAGGCCGGGATCGTCTTTCTCAAAACCCCGGTCGGGCTGCTGACCCTCACCTCCAAAACAACGCTGAAGGACCTCAAGGCCTCGCAGGAAGTACGGTTTTGGGTGCACGAGCGCCATTTCGTTGTCGAGATCCGCAAGAGGGACGACGAGTCCTTGGTCCATCGCTACCTCAGCGGGCCGATGACATCCGGGACCGATGTACCACGAACGTTACGCTGGTGGGGGCCTGACGGTGACCAGACTGTCCATGTCGGCACACAGGAAGAACGCCTCACCAACTATCACGAGGGAGATCCACTGACCGTCGAAGTCGATGACACGAACACCATCAGCGGGGTGCATGATTTACAGTACGACCTGCAGGTCAGCCAAGCCCCGCCGCTTGGCGCCGACGTGCAGCTCCGCCTCTCGGGAACCGTGTCCAAGCTCAAGTCCAACTTCGTCTTTGTCCGCACTCCCATCGGCCTAGTCATGCTCAACTCGAAAATCGGGGTCCCTCGTGTGAAGGTGGGACAACCGCTGACGTTGCATATCGACCATGAGCATGTGACCGTCACGTCTCCACCCACTGAGACACCGACTCCACGACGCAGTCCCTCGAACATCCGCTAACCCAGGCCATTACCTACAGCGGCCCTGACCACCGCTGGGGAGCTGTTTCAGCATCCTGCCAGGTTTGCTTGACAGGTCTCAGCCAAGCCCCTAGACTTCGCGCCAACCATGCGCCCCCCTACTCCCCAAACGCCTCCCCAACCCCTAGCCATGCAAGAGCCTGACGAATTTGATAGGCTGTACCGAGACCATGTCGATCTGATTTATCGGTACGCCTATCGCCTCTGCGGCGAAGCGGAGTCGGCGAAGGATCTCGTTCAAGAAACGTTTCTCAATGCCTACCGAGGACTCAAAGATTTTCGAGGCGAGGCGCGGGTCTCCACCTGGCTGTACACCATCGCCTCACGGGCCTGCATACGGATGCGGCGCAAGCGTAAAGGGGAACCGGAACACGAGCTGTCGCTCGATGAATTTGTGCCCACATCGGAAGGAGAGTTTCGCCTCCAGATCCCGATGGACGGGCTCAGTCCCGAAGAGGCGCTGCAAAACAAGGAGCTCAGACAGGCCCTCGACCAGGCGATCGAGAAACTGCCCAAAAAATATCGGATGGCCCTGGTGCTCCGCGATATGGAAGGGTTGAGCGCCAAAGAAGTGGGAACCATCATGGGCTTGAATGAGCGAGCCGTAAAATCGCGACTGCACCGAGCGCGCTTGTTTGTGCGGCGGGAACTCAGCGCCCGCGGCGTCACCCACCACGATGACCACAAGTCTGGAGGCTTGCGCTCATGACCAAGAAAAAGACAGCAGCGCCGAAGAGACGGTCCGGGCCATCGTCTCACCGCCATACGCATGGCCAAGGCCATTGCGTGGATCTGCTCCGGCAGTTGTCTGCCTATATCGACGACGAACTCCCCTCCGACATTTGCCGGGAAATACGCCTGCATCTGGGAGCCTGCCCGAATTGCGAAGTCTTCATCGCCTCCCTCCAGCACACCGTCACACTCTGCCAACATCATCCTGTCCCACCGTTGAACTCAGCCGACCGGGCGAACATGCGCCGCGCGATTCTCGATGGGGCCAACGCACGGTGAAAAGGTCTATCGGGTTCATATGTCTAGCCCTGCTACTCACAACTCCCACAAGGGGCCTATCCGACATTGGCCTTTCTACGGTCACGAACGGCAATGTTGAACAGACTCCTCGCGCACTCCCAGCCGAGACCGAGGTGGAGTCGATCACCGTGGAGATCCGCTCGCGGATGTTCATCCCACAGCAGGTCCACTTGCATCATGATCGCAAGACCCTGCTACGGTTCCGCAGCTACGACACGGAACTCCATACCGTGGTCGCCAAGAATCTCTTCCTCGGCGCCGACCTCAACGTGGGGGGCAACGGAGCCCCGGAGTTCGGTCCGGACGGACTCAAGCGGGTGATCATCCCGGCTGAGGGCCTGATTGAGTTTCAATTCACACCGGCACATACCGGAACCTTCTCTTACCTGTGCGACATGCCAGGTCACAACATGCAGGCCCTAATCGTGGTCGAATAGCCAGATAGAAGTCAGGCCAGGGGCAAGCGGCACGAGGCGAGAGGAAAGACATCCCTTCTGTCGCCCCTAGCCTCTAGCCCCGCGCCTCTCGCCCGGACATCGGCGATGGCAGCAGAAACGTTTATAAATAATTGCCGCTAGCCGATGAGTCGGCTTCCCCTGCCCCTTTCAGATCATCAAAATAGCATGGTACAGTACCGCCTTCTTTTCGTCCTTCATACTAGGAGCCTACGAAGTAATGCGCCTTCAGATCCTCCAGCGTGGCTGGTTCACGATCCTGTTTCTCGCCGGAATCCTGACGATTGTCACTGCGATGACCCTGATCGAGGCCTCATCAGTATTAGCCGCTGCCGCTGTAAAGAAGTCGAAGCAAGCTGTCACCTCTGCTGAAACGACGGCTCAGCGTTATGCCGAAGCAATGGGAGCGGGAAACAAGGTGGGCGTTGGCCAGCTCGACTTCGCCTGCCAATATCCCGTCGTGGCCGCAGCCCCCCATGGAATCAAGAACTACCCTGCCGACTCCGACCCCGTCTATGACTCCTGCTGGCAGCGCCTGCGAGAGGCCCATGCCTCCACCCTCGTCAGAAGCGATGTGGGCATGGAAGTCTTGTGGCCCAGTAATGGCGAACTGGTCTTTTTCAGTGAAGACCTGAATCGCTATCCCGCCTCGGCCTTCGTGACCGACTCGCTGGGTCTTTCGCCGCCGGGAACCGGATTCCATACTCACATTGTCGGAAGCGCCTCACTCCCTTCGGCCTCGTTTCGCCTTCGACCGAATGGCCCAATTGTGGCGGTGCCGACGACCTTGGTGAAATTGTCCATCAGTTACCAGGATCCCCTCACAGCCCCGTTGACCTACGCAGCTGGTTCGGTCAAATGGACGACGACCATTAAACGGACCAGGCGCGTGCTGAAAGACATCACCACCCAGTGGGTTGTCCTCTCTGGACTCAAGAAACACGGATTCGCAGGCGACACAGCAGTCGTGAACCTTCCCGTCACCAGCGGCTCCATTTTCGGTAGCGGCAGGCAGGAACAGATTCCGTTTATCACGGAAACCAGTCGTGCGCTCCCCGACTCGCTGGTCTGGTGGGGGCCGACGGACAGCCCGGGGCTCTTGACCGCTGCAGCAGCTCGCGCGGCCACTTTCCCTGAATTGCGCGACCGTGTCGCCATGTTGAATCGGGTGCTCATCATCGACCCCCATCAGGTTGAGGCCCTCACGGTGCTGAGCCAACACCTCTATGCCATTGTCCTGCGCGAGGCCATCCCATTCCACAAACTCACGGTGAGGGATCCGGCGCTTGCCTTGGTGGTGAACGAGCATTTTTGGAACATCTATTCCCAATCAGTGCGCATGGATCTGTCGCTAGGAATGGAAATGGGTGGGTTCGACAAACCGACGACCGCCGACTACCTGTACCGCATGCTCTCAGCCATGCAAACCTTAGCCGAGGTACGGCCGAAGCAACTCGATAACCGATTTCGATTGGGCGTGGCTTTACGCTGGAACAACGATCAAGAACCTTCCATCGCGACCCACCAATCTCTGGTCAAAGCCATTCCGGCTGCCCAAAAAGCCGGCAGAGCTGAAGCCTTGCTTCAACTGGCTTGGTCGCGCATCAATAAAGTGGCCTGGAACCGCATCTTCGACGACTCGGATATTCGGGCCGCTTATCAGAATGCCGACGAGGCGCTCGCCCTCGCTGACCTGCCGCTCGATAAATTCATGGCCGAATACACCAAGGCCTACAGTCTGCTGTTTACCCCAGACCGAGACAATCGGGCGCTCATGGAGCGCCTGACGGAAGCCAAACGATGGTTTGCTGAAATTCCCGGACAGACTCCGGACATCTGGAACTTCTTCGTCGGGGCAGAATCGTTGAAAGCGGTGCTGGACGCAGATCCCATCTTCCAGCCTTTGCTGGCTCAAGCGGAGGAGAAGAAAGGGTGACGGTTCGACCCGCAAGACCGTAGCCTTTTGGTTCAACTTCACGTACCTTGCTCGTCCATGTTCAGGCTCAGCGCAAACCCGTCCGATCTGCGCTTCCCACCCGTTGATCTATCCACCCCTGAGGGGCTACTCGCTGTCGGAGGCGATCTGCGACCAGAACGGTTACTCGAAGCCTACCGGCACGGTATCTTTCCCTGGTACAGCGACGATCAACCGATCTTGTGGTGGTCTCCTGATCCACGAACGGTGCTCTTTCCCGACAAACTCCATATCTCGCGCAGCCTAAAGAGAAGTCTTCGTCCCGGCCTATTCAGCGTCACGCTCGACCGGTGCTTTCGCGACGTGATGCAACATTGCGCAGGACCAAGGTCACAATATCCCGACGGTGGCACCTGGATCACGACGGAGATGCTCGCAGCCTACACACACCTACACGAACAAGGCTACGCCCATTCCGTTGAAACCTGGCAGGAAGGACAGTTGGTGGGCGGGCTCTATGGCGTCGCGCTGGGCGGCGCATTTTTCGCAGAGTCGATGTTCACCCGTGTGCCTGACGCCTCAAAGGTTGCGCTGGTCTCGCTGGTCCGCCAACTCCAGACGTGGGGATTTCGCCTCATGGACTGCCAACAATCTTCACCACACGTCACGGCCCTGGGCGCCGAAACCATACCCCGCCAGGATTTTCTCGATCATTTAACCGCCGCACTCGCCCTGCCTGAACGACGTGGGCGCTGGCAGTTCGACATTCCATGATATTACCGGTGACTTTGACAGCTTACTACCGCGAACAGGGCACTATTCTGGTGGGGCAAGACACGACTCACACGAATACTACGGCAACAATGCCGTCTGCCTGTTTAGGACCCATGCAGCGATCCTACTCCTTCCGCCTTGACTGCTCCAGAGGTGCAGCCATACTGCGCCACCATGCGCACCTTCTCCATATTGACCCTCCTGGCTACACTCGTTCTCCCAACTGTTGCCTTTGCTGTCTTGGTAACAGAGTGGTAGCAGATTCGTCGAATCGCTATAATCCAGCACTGACCTGGAAAACCTATGCATATCTTCATTGACGAATCCGGACCATTCGCAGTTCCCAAGACCGAGAAATGGTCTGTCTGTTGTATCGCAGCCTTAGTTATTCCTGACTCACACTATGTTGAGATTATGAAGAACTTCGAGGCGCTAAAGTCTGTTTGGGACGCAGAAGGAAAAGAAGTAAAGGGCAAAGAATTAGATGAACGCGAAATCTCTAGCGTCATCCAGTTGCTCGGAAGATATGATGTCCTCTTTGAGGCAACGACTATTGATATGGGTCTCCAGAGGGATGATGCAATTGGCAGACACAAAGAAATCCAAGCACAAAATATCACGAAGAACCTCACACCCGCTCACCAGCCCTCTTTAGTGCAAGAGTTAGAAGCCACTCAAGCCAAACTGAGGCAATTATCAAACCCGCTCTACGTGCAATTCGTTGTAGGCGCAGAGCTACTCGCAAAAGTCATTCAGGACGCGCCTCTCTATTACGTCCAGCGATGCCCAAAGGAACTCGGAAACTTTTGGTGGGTTCTAGATGCAAAGGATAGGACAGTTACGGAGTATGAGGATATCTGGTTGCGGATGATGCGTCCGACTCTGATGAGCAAGTCATTCCGTGAACCGCTTGCTATGCTGAGTGGTGCCGATTACAGCGCATTTCAGGAGTACATAGGGGTACATGCGATGGTCCCTGATCATTTGCGCGGCGTCCTGACAGACGAAAAACCATTTGAGTACACGGATATTGGCAAAATCCTAGGAGACGTACAATTCAGAAGTTCAGATGAGGATTTAGGAATTCAACTGGTGGATATCCTCTGCAATGCCTTACGACGTGCAATGAATGGCAACTTGCAGCGCCAGGGATGGGAGACCCTAGGATGTCTCATGGTTCGTGCCGAAAATGGATATGCCATTCGCATGCTTGACCTTACGGCGACTTCTTCTTGGGTCATGCAAAGAGAGCAAGTTCCGTATTCCGCTGTGCAAGAATCCACAGCTAAAATAGCAAAGCCAATGCTAATTGCGGAATAGCGGAATACTTGCGAGAGAATGATTATGCGTGAAAGATGTCATACTGCCTCCATGCGCGCCCTTTCCGTCATCATTCTTCTCACCGCACTCATTTTCCCTTCCCTTGCTTCCGCTGAAATCCAAACCTTCACTGCAACGCACACCTATATCCTGGGCGACCGTGACAGCAAAGAGGATGCCCGCCAGCGATGCTTGCTGGAAGCCAAACGCAAAATCCTCGAACAAGCGGGTGTCTATATTGAAAGCGCGTCAGAAGTGAAGAACTTCGATCTCACCAAAGACACGATCACCTCGTTTGCCGCCGCTGTCATACAAGTCAAAGATACGAAAGAAAAGGCTGGTTTTGAGAACGGGCACATGACGCTCACGCTGACACTCAAAGGGGATGTAGATTTAGCGGAGGTAAGGAAACAACTCGCAGCGCGCCAGCTCGATGCGGGTGTGCGGGATGCCGTGGCTGCCCAGCAGGAACGCCTGAAACGCCTGGAAGCACAATTTGAAGCAATGCAGCGGCAGCAGGGCGGACAAGTTCCAGGACAGACATCTACGTCACCAGCAAGTGACATCTCAGCCGCAGACTTGCAAACGCTGCGTACACAGGCAGCCAGGGGTGACGCGGTGGCACAGAACAAGCTCGGTGGGCTGTATGTCTTAGGAGAAGGCGTCCCACAGGACTATACAAAGGCACGACAGTGGTTCGAGAAAGCCGCGGCGCAGGGGCACGCGGAGGCGCAGTACAACCTCGGTAAGCTGTATGCCAACGGGAAAGGCGTGCCACAGGACTATGCAAAAGCGCGACAGTGGTTCGAGAAAGCCGCGGCGCAGGGCTATGCGGAGGCGCAGGTCAGCCTCGGTCGGCTGTATCACAACGGAAAGGGCGTGCCACAGGATTACGCGGTTGCGCGGAGTTGGTTCGAGAAGGCCGCTGCTCTGGGCAATGTGGACACGCAGTTGTTCCTCGGTTATCTAAATGCCAAAGGTGAGGGCGTACCCCAGGACTATACAAAGGCGCGGCAGTGGTGGGAGAAAGCCGCTGCCCAGGGTGACGCGTCGGCACAGGTCATACTCGGGATGCTGTATGCCAACGGACAGGACGTGCCCCAGGACTACGCGAAAGCCCGCCAGTGGTATGAGAAAGCGGCTGCGCAGGGGGACGCGGTGGCGCAGTACAACCTCGGTGGGCTGTATGCCAAAGGTGAAGGCGTGCCGCAGGACCTGGCGAAATCACTCCAGTGGATGGAGAAAGCCGCCGACAAGGGATACGCGATGGCGCAGCACGTCCTCGGTGGGCTGTATGCCAACGGATACCTCGTACCCCGTGATTTTGTGCGTGCCTATATGTGGTACGACCTCGCGGTCGAGCAATATCAACGACAGGGTGCAGATAGTGTGGAGGTTGAACAAAGTCGAGACATTGTTGCGAAGCAGATGACTCCCGCGCAGATTGCAGAAGCCAAGCGGCTCACGCAACAGTGTCAGGCTCAGAATTTCAAGGGGTGCTGAGTAAAGTCCGCTGCGCCATATAGTGGATGGTTAGCCTTGGCGGGGAGAATGGGGCGGGACATTTACACGCCAATTGATCTTCTCATATATCCTATGGTAAAAGCTTAGTAGTATATCTTGATGTAAACATGTCTAATAAAGAGAAGTCCATTGAGCTACACGGTCGCGTAGATAGTGAGACACAGACTCAGATTCTTAGGAATCTAGGAGTCGAAAGAAGAATTGAGCACCGCGAGAAAATGAGAGATTTTTACCTGGGGCTCAGGAAGGTTCCACACCTGAGACGAGTTGTCTCGATGTAAGTCCAATAACTTCTTCGACATCCATCAAAAGAATGCAACAACTCATCCAAGGAGAACGACGTGAAGGAAGAGGGAGAAAAATCAGAAAAGTGCGTTGCTTGCGAACATAGTTTTCGAAAGAGTGAATTAGATCGTGACGGTCGGTGCAAGGTGTGTGTCGAGAAAAATAATATGCCCAAGAGGCAAAAAATGTAATCTGCAATCCCGTCCATCAGACAAGGATAAGATTAGAGTCCGGAATGGTGAGAAAGTATGGGTTTGCAGGGATTGCGCGCTGAAGTGTGTTTATGAATGAGCGAATCAAAACTGACCCAGTACCGAGGAAAGGGTAGTGGGTCAGTTTCACTCATAAGGGAGGGAATTCTCATGGGAGTTGCAAGAGCGCAAGGAGTCGTAAGAATGCCAGCAGGCGATATAAAATGGATTTGCCTAGGATGTTGGAAGCGTTTAGTGGCAAAGCCAGGTGAGACTCCTCCAGTACTGTCCTTGAAGGGAACATGTGCAGAATGTGGAACTGAGAAGGTTCCTGTCACTAATGTGAGAAAAGATTCAAACTGACCCACTACCACCGAGCCAGGCTGGACCTATGAACCTTCGAGATGTCATGACTATCGGAAACGTTTTTCAGCACGGAGGAGTTATGGATTCTGTCTATGTAACAACGCGGGGTCGGATTGTCATTCCAGTTCGACTTCGTCGAAAACTGTGCATTAAACCAGGCACGAAGGTGTGCTTCGTCGAGCGTGGGAGTGACATCCTCTTTCAGCCAGTCACGAAGGAGTACGTTCGAAGTATGTGCGGCATGCTCAAGGACACGACATCAGCGACTGCAGAATTGCTGATCGAACGTAACAAGGATCGAGAACGAGAGCAAGCCAAGCGAAAAATGCTCAGTACACCTTTCTCTTGGTAGGGAGTGGCCAGACTGGCCTTCACTGCGCGCATCGAACGAGCACGTTCCTATGATTTTCCCTCCGAACTTGCTGATTTCTCTCTCCTGGGGAATGGCGTCCATGCTGGTCTCATTGCGCCCGTCGAGCGAGGCCCTTCTGAGGGCGCGCGCTCCGGGAGCACGGGACTAGCGTGGATGTCGTTCCCCATCCTTCTCTCTGCGAGCAAGAAGGACAGTCTGGCTACTCCCTACCTCTTCGCCAGCTCGTCAAAATAATGCGCGAAGGCTTTCATCCCGCCTGAGGCCTGGCCCCAGTCGAAGTATTCGTTCGGTGCGTGGTAGCCATGTTCGGGCAGGCTCAGCCCCATAAACAGGATCGGCACCTTCCAAGCTTTCTGCATCGTGACCACTGCGCCGATCGATCCTCCTTCGCGGACGAAGGCCGGTTCTTTCCCAAACCCAGCCTTCACCGCCCGCTTCACACAATCAACATAAGACCCGTCGAAGCTGCCCTTGAAAGGGTGCAACATGCCTTCCCGTTCGACTTTCACGTTCGGATTCAGTTTCGCCACGTGGCGCTTGAGTAATGCAAAGACCTTCTCTGGAGTTTGATTTGGCACCAACCTCATACTCACTTTCAGTTCGCCATGGCCCGGCACGATGGTCTTTACTCCAGGCCCGTGATAGCCACCAGTCAACCCGTGCACCTCAAACGTCGGCGCAGCCCAAATCCGGCGCATGATCTCGGCAGGATCGTTCGTGCGTAGCGTCTGAAATCCATAGGCCTGCTTGAAATTCTTGACCTGGAAACCTGACGCAAGGAAGCTCTTGATCTCCGCTTTGGTTGGTTCGACCACATCCTGATAGAACCCGGGAATCTTCACCTTGCCGGTCTTGGCATCGACGCAGGCGTGGGCCACTTCGATCAGTTCCGCGAGCGGATTCCGCGCTGCGCCGCCGGTCACGCCGGAATGGGCGTCTTTCGTTCCCGTGCGAAGCGTGAGACGCGCGCCCAGCAGACCTCGCAGACCATAGGGCATGGCAGGTTTTCCTTTTGCGAGCCAGATGGTGTCCGACACCACGACTGAGTCCGGTCGTGGAATAGCCGATCGGTTCTTCAGCCCAGCAGCAAAGTGGGGACTGCCAATTTCCTCCTCCAGCTCCCAGAGGAATCGAACATTGATCGGTACTCCCTGTTCGATCGCGTACCGCGCGCCGAACAGGGCCGAGAGCGCCGGACCCTTGTCATCCGTCGCGCCACGGCCGTGATACATTCCGTTCTCGTTCTTGAACGCAAAGGGCGCCTGCGTCCATTCCGGCTCCTGCGCCGGCTGCACATCCATATGGTTATAGATGGTGACCGTTGGATGATGGGCTCCGGTCATCCAGCCGCCAGACACGATCGGATAGCCACCGGTCTCCACAACCTGCGCCTCAGCCCCCAGGTCCGTGAGGACCTGCAGCGCGAAGTCCGCCATGCGCAGAATGTCGGGGGCCTTGGCTGGGTCCATGCTGATCGAAGGAATCTCCACCATCTGGCCCAGCAGATCTTCAAACCGGAGGCGGCTGTCTGTGATATAGCGTTCGAGACTTGTGCGATCGATCATGGGTGATTCTCCAAGAAAGGTCGCCGATTATAACGAGTTCGTCGAGGAGGCGGAAGGGACTTCTGCCACGACCTTCTGTAAAATAGAACCGTGACACACCGCAGCGCATCTCGTGCACAAACGCTGGTCAGTCTCCTCGCCGTCCTCTGGCTTGGGTGGTCTATGATCGGCTTTTCCTGTGCCTCAGCCGCGGAGCCCATCACCATTCGCGAGATCGTCGACGAGCCAAAGTCGTTTCATTTGAAACAGGTCACGTTGCAGGGCACGGTTCGCAATGTGACGCCGCTCGATCCCTACAAGCTCCAAGCCGGCACGATGTGCTACGGCGCCTATTTGTTCTACCTGGAAGACGAAACATCCTCGATCAACGTCGCCGTCTACGGACGTTGCGGAATCCCGATCGTCAAAGACCCCGATGTCGAAGACGGGCAACGGATTGAACTCACTGCCACGATCCAATCGCCGAGTCACGGGGGCTACTATTTGAGTTTTCAGGGGGTGAAGGTGGCGAGAGATCGGGAAGACATCATTCAGGCAGTAGCGGATCGGATCACCCCGCTCGCCGAATAAACGAGCAGGCAATCGATGACCGTTCAACTTGCTAGCCCGACGGCAACAAGGATCGGCTGGATCGGCACCGGCGTGATGGGTTCATCCATGTGTGGCCATCTGCTCACAGCCGGCTATCGCGTGACCGTGCATAGCCGCACACGGGCGAAGGCGCAACCATTGCTCGATCGCGGCGCGCAATGGGCCGAGCATCCGCGCGCTGTGGCGGCTGAATCCGATGTCCTCATCACGATGGTCGGATTTCCTCGGGACGTGCGTACTGTCTATTTCGACGAGACTGGAGTCCTGGCCGGCGCGCGAGCTGGGATGACCCTCATCGACATGACGACGACGCAACCCTCATTGAGCCGTGAAATTGCAGCGGCTGCCTCAGCGAAAGGTCTATCGGCCATCGACGCACCTGTCTCTGGCGGCGACGTCGGCGCGAAGAATGCCTCGCTCTCGATCATGATCGGCGGCGACACGAAATCCGTGCAAGCTGTGATGCCGCTGTTCGAACTATTGGGGAAAAAGATCGTGCATCAGGGAGGCTCCGGCGCTGGGCAACAGGCAAAACTCTGTAACCAGATCGTCATCGCCGGCACGATGATCGGCGTCTGCGAAAGTCTGCTCTATGGCTACAAGGCAGGGCTCGATCTGAACCGCATGCTCGAATCGATCCGGGGCGGCGCAGCTGCCTGTTGGACCTTGGACAATCTGGCGCCGAGAATTCTACAGCGCAACTTCGACCCAGGATTCTTTGTCGAGCATTTCATCAAGGACATGGGCATTGCGCTGGAAGAGGCGAAACGTATGGGACTCGTACTACCAGGCCTTACGTTGGTGCACCAGCTCTACCAGACCGTCCAAACCCTCGGGCATGGCCGGAGTGGAACTCACGCGCTGATGCTCGCACTTGAGCACCTTTCACAAATCCACGTGAGTGCGTCACCGGCATGAAGCCCTTGCCCGATTATGGCGAGAACCGGCGGTAGTGTCTTAAGAGAAGCAGCCCGCCCCAAGCAAACGAGGCCAGCATCAGGAGAATGCCGAAGTTGTAGGCGAGGTGAGCCAAGCGATGGTCATACTCCAGCCAATCCAACATGGTCAGGATATTGTTCCAGTCATGCCCATCCGTTTCCTTCCCTGTAACTCCGCCAAGCAGCATGAGATCCATCTCCCGCGCATCGTTGATATAGGGGGCGATGTCCATGAAGCTTTCCGCCGTCCACCAGAGGGCCACTGAGGCGCCGAAGGGGTCGCGCGTCTTGATGAGGAATGTGCCGAGACAGACGAGCGGCATCAGGATCTGGCCAAGGCTCCCGCCCAGAATCGTCATGAAGCGCCCCAACGGGATAAAGAGAAGATGGCCGGCTTCGTGGAACGGCAAATTGATCAGATGAAGAAACGATTCCCCTGTGTAGTTGGTTTCAAGCGGCGTGAAAATAAATGCTCGGCCCCACCAGAGAAGCAACAGAAACACCGCGACCCGGCCAGCGAACGTCAACGAGTCGGTCGACGTATCTGAGTCAACAAGCCACTCCTTGGCAAGGGACACCCAGCGAGCGCGATCTCGCAGCACAGGCTGCTGCTGCAGCGAGACAAGCGGCCGATACTTTGCAAAGATGATCCCGCACTTCACGCACTCCGTCGCTCCGTCAGGCTGGTCAGCCCGGCACTTGGGACACGACACGGTCGAGGTCGCAGTAGGCTCCATAGCCACACTGTAGAGCCGAGCGCGCGATCGGACAAGAAAATCTCTGGAATGATCCAGGCCGCTGACTATGGCTCGCTTGCAGGAGAGCCAGTAGGTTGTGGAAAAACTAACCTGGCCGAAACAGTAGTTCGATGGTCGGCATAACTTGGACAAGGGAAATACCGCGCACAGGATGCTCAAAAAGACCGTCCAGCAAGGCCGCAGCCGAAGAAAGCACTGGAGGCGTAGCCTCTGGGCTACGTTGAGGATGCTTTCGAGGGGAGAACGCCGCTGGCGGGCTTTTTCAGCATCCTGCTAGAGCAGCTAGTGGAAGGAGAAAGGAACAGGCGCAAAGGTGACCACAAACACAGCAAATGCAATCCATCCGACAACAATCCGCTCTCGGCCCAACGGAATGTGAATATCCCGCACCGGCGGGTGTCCGAAACCCCAGAGTCCTGCCATGAAAGCCCAGAGCCACCAGCCGGGCCAGCCCACGTATCCCAGCACGATGAGGATCGGCACCATGACAAATGCCATCGTGCGTTGGCGTTTGCCCCACAGGGCGTACGCCACATGTCCGCCGTCGAGTTGGCCGATGGGAATGAGATTCAACGACGTCACAAACAGGCCGAACCAGGCGGCGAACCCGATGGGGTGCAAGACAATGTCAGCCTCAGGAGGAATGGATCCGACGACCAGCCAGGCGATGAACTGCAAGAGCAATGGTTCGCCCAACTGCAATCCACGGGTCGCCGCCCGATCCACGACCGTTGAGAGGTTCAGTCCAATGAACAGTGCCACCACCGCGGCGATGAAACCGGCAAGCGGGCCGGCCACGCCGATGTCGAACAGCGCGCGCCGATTCACAATCGGCCCGCGCAGGCGGATGATCGCCCCGAATGTGCCGATGAAATACGGAGGGCCCGGGATAAACAACGGCAATGACGCCGGTACCCTGTGAATACGGGAGAGCGCATAGTGCCCGAATTCATGGGTCACCAGAATGATCAAGAGCGTGGCCGCGAAGGGAATCCCCTGCCAAAGCACATCGGGCTGTTCCAGCAGTAAATTCACTGGTCCACGGATCGGCCCGTTGTAAGCCTGATAGGCCCCAGCCCACAGTGTGGTAAAGATTGTCGCGACAAAGAGGCCGATGGGCAGGATCCATTTCGAAAAGGGCGTCTCTTCGAATTCATCGTCTGGGGGAAGATGACTGAGATCCTCAGACGGTCCCGTCACAACCGGCAGGTCTCCGCTGCGGATCGGTTGTTCATCGCTCCGCTGATCTAAACTCATAGGTCTTGTTCAATAATCTGTGGTGAAGGGATTATGGTCCCGTTCTTCCCGAACCGTCGTGGCCGGTCCGTGACCAGGCAACAACCGATATTCAAGCGGCAACCCAAGTACGTGAGTCCAGACCGATCGCAGATGGGTCTGATACAACGTACTGGGATTCGAGCGGCCAATGGATCCAGAAAACAACGTATCGCCGACGAAGCAGACGCGTTGCGACTCGGCATCCACACGATAGCAGATCCCGCCAGGGGTATGGCCCGGCGTGGCGAGACATTGGACGCTGAGACGCCCGACCGTAATCGTCTGACCATGTTCCGGTGCCTTCAGCTGTGCACCGGATGGCCGCCAGCTGAGGAGATCGACATCCTCCGCCCCGAGATACACCGGCGCCTCACGAAACTTCAATATCTGATCAATCCCGTCGGCATGGTCTGCATGACCATGCGTGAGGCAAATCCCCATCAGACTCAGACGGTGCGTGGACAAGAACTCGATCATCGCCGGCGCATTGTACGCCGTGTCGATGAGCACCGCCTCCCCGCCGTCATGAACCACATAGCCCTGCACGCCATAGCCATTGATCGACCCCTGTATCCTCTCCACCCAGGCCATCGGCGGTTGCGCGATCGGCTCCCACTTCTCAATCGCGATCTGCTCCAACGGACCTAGACGAAGTCCTAACGCCTCCGCCAGAGCCCGAACTTCATTGCGATCAGGTGGGCAAACGCCACGCTCCAGCGCTGTGATATTGTCACTGGGCAATCCAGCTGTCTGCGCCACATCGCCGACCGAAAATCCCTGGCCGGTTCGTGCCTTCTTGATAATGTCGCAGAAATCGTCTTCCAAGGGCATAGAAACCCTTCAGGCGAGGGGTAAAAAAGTCTTCACCTATAGCCTCGTGCCCCTCGCCCCTTGCCTAATATGATTGTGCCGCGCCCATCCATCTTAGTTTAGGCCGCTAATGATGCGACGATAGTCATCCTCGGAATAGGCTCTGAGAGTCGTGGACCGCACATTGCCGAGCGATCCCAGCTTGAGGCCGAAACTCGCCAGTTTGTCGTTGTTGGGCATCTCGACGATGAGCACCAGATCATACGCCCCCAGCGTCATGTAGAAGGATTTGACCTCGCCACCCAAGTCCTTCGCGAGCTTCTTCACCCCATCCAGCCGCTTCGGCGAATCCTTCACATTCTTAATTCCTTGATCCGTCCAATTGAGGAGCATCAGATAGGTCACCATGACAGCCTCCTTCAAATCATTTCTCCGGCGCGAGCTTGATCTCATTCACTTCTCCGAATCCCGACAGCAGCTTCGGCAGAGCCTCGCCGGACCCGACGGCGACGATGGTCAGTCGCTCTGGGTTGAAATGTTTCTTCGCCGCCGCCAAGATTTCCTCTTTCGTCAACGCGATCACGCGGGCACGCAATTGCTGGAGAAAATCCTTGGGAAGCCCATCATATTCGAGTCCAATCAACCGCCCCACGATCGCCGACGAACTGGCGAAGGAAAACACAAACGAGTTCACATAGGCCTCTTTCGCTTCTGCCAGCTCGTTGTCCGTCACCAACTCGGTCCGCATTCGTTCCATATTCGCGACAAACCGAGCGATGACCTCTTGCGTCGACGGCAGCTTCGTCTCTGCGCGCATCAGCCAAACGCCCTGATCGTGCACCCCGGAGTTCAAGCGGCTGCCGACCGAGTAGGCCAAGCCCCGCTTGGTCCGCACATCGTTGAAGAGACGGCTGCGAAAGGAACTGCCCCCCAGAATATCGTTCGCGATCGCCAACGCCACATAGTCAGGATCCTGCTCTTTGATCGACAAATGACCGAGGCGGAGATGCGTCTGCGAGGTCTCCTTGTTCACGAACCGAACAACGGGCTTCGCCGTTGCGCTCTGAGGCACGTCGGCAATCGTCAACACCGGCACCTCGCCTTTTTTCCAATCGCCGAATACGTCGCGCAGCAGGGCCAGCATCGCGGGCTTGTCGAAATCGCCCGTCACTCCCAGCATCATGCCGTTCGGATGAATGGTCTTCCGGTGAAAGGCGAGCAGGTCGTCTCTGGTGATACGGGTGATAGACCCAATGCTGCTTTCGCGCGCCGTCGGGTGATCCTCTCCGTACAAGAGATTGACGAACTCACGCCCGACGATCGCACCGGGGTTATCTTGCCTGCGGCGAATCCCTTCAATGACCTGTAATTTAGCCAGTTCAACCCGCGCCGGCTCAAAGGCGGGTGCCCGAATGAGTCCAGCGAATATCTGGAGCCCCCGCTTCAAGTCCTTGCTGAGCACATCGAGCGATGCAGAACCGGATTGCCGTCCGATCGAGACACTGAGCCCCCCGGCGAACTGTTCGAGCTCCTCGTCCACTTGCTCGGCCGACAAACCGTCCCCGCCGCCGGTCCGCATGACGGAACCGGTCAACGAGGCTAGGCCGATCTTGTCTGCCGGATCGAGCCAGCTGCCCGTTCGCAACGTTGCAGTCATGCTGATCAAGGGCAACTCATGGTCCTCCAAGAGATAGACGACCATCCCGTTCTCGAACACCACGCGATCCGGTTCCGGCGGGGTGAACTCCACCGTTTTAAACGTCATCTGCCTAGGATCGCCCAACGCCGGACTTCCGGCACAGGCAGCCAGCATCGGAATGGTGACCGCCATGATCAACGAGCACGGAACAAACCCCCATCGTTTCACGTTTCGCGTTTCACGCTTCACGTTCATCATCGCGCCACCTCGTGCTGCGGCGCCGTCGCAACTTTTTTTTCTCCGGTTTTCTTCACCAACGTCGCCACCGTTCGGTTCGATTTCGTGAAATACGCAGTGGCCACACGCTGGATATCAGCGGGCGTGACGGCTGCAATCTTGTCCCGGGACTTTATCGCGTAGCGCCAGTCTCCCGCCACCGTCTGAAAGAGTGCCAATTGAGAAGCCAGGCCTCCGTTGGATCGAAGCGCCCGGACCAAGTCGGCATCGAGATTATTCAGCACTTTCTCAAGCTCCTTGGCAGAAACCGGCTCCGTCTTGAGCCGTTCGATCTCGGCATAGATGGCGGCTTCGACTTCCGCTGTCGTATGGGGCGCAAGCGGCGTGGCATTGAGTACGAACAGATTCGGAGAACGGACCCCCGGATGATTGGAATCGGAGTTGACCGAGGCGGCGATCCGTTTGTCACGGACCAGCTTCACATAGAGCCGGGAGGTGAGTCCGTCGCTCAGCACCGCATCGATCACGTCGAAGACATAATCGTCGGGATGGCCCAACGCCGGCTTGTGAAACCCGATGATCAGCGACGGTTCGGCATCGAACTCCACCTCCACACGGCGCTCCCCTCGTTGAGGCGGCTCAACAGTGACGATCGGGGGCTGCGAAGGCGAGGCCGGTATCGTGCCGAACGTCTGCTCGATCAGCGTCATGACGTCCTTCGGGTTGATATCGCCCACGATGGCAATCGTCGCATTGCCGGGACCATAGTAGGCTTTGAAGAAGGCTTCGGTGGCGGCCGGTGTAAGCGACAGGATGTCCGACTCCCAACCGATGGTCGGAATGCCATAGGGATGTGCGCGGAAGGCAGCCGACGTGAAGGTTTCGTACAATAGTCCGCTGGGGCTGTCGTCGTTCCGCAATCGCCGCTCCTCCATGACTACTCCGCGCTCTTTGTAGAATTCGCGGAGAACTGGATACGCCATGCGATCGGCTTCGAGCGCAGCCCACAAAGGCAGACGGTTTGCCGGGAGGTTGATCATATAGCGAGTCAGGTCCTTGCCGGTCGCCGCATTGAGCCCGACCCCCCCGTGGCGTTGGTAGAGTAAGGCCATCTCATTGCCCGCGACGAACTGTCCCGCCTGATCTTGTAGTTCGGTAAATCGTTTCTGCAGCCCCTCGATGGCTGCCCGATCTTCGGAACTGGCGGGTCTCTCCTGACTCTTCCGTGCGAGTTCCCGTTGCCGCTGCTCCAACTCAGTCCCCACTCGAAACCACTCTTCGAGAATAGGGCGTTCTTTCTCGTAATTCTTCGTCCCAACTGTCCTTGTGCCCTTGAAGGCCATATGTTCATAGAGATGCGCCAGGCCGGTTTGCCCCACCTGTTCGTTGACTCCCCCGACCCCGAAGGTCATGTTGAGGGAGACCACCGGCGTCTGATGCCGTTCGACCATGAGCACGGTAAGCCCATTTGCCAGTTTCTGTTCCACCACACGATCTGCCAGCCCGAACGAGGACGCATGCGGCAGGTCGAGGCCAAGGCTAAGGTTCAGGCCAAGGATTACACAGAGAATCAGAAAGCACCGACCATTTTTTTTACTGTCTTTACTCAACCTCAACCTTAGCCTCAACCTGTTTTTCATACGAATAGCTCCATGAGTTGCTCCGGTCGTTCGATGAACCAATCCGGCTTGCAGGCTTCCATTTTGCTTCGATTCCCCATGCCGTACCCGACCGCACAGACACGAATTCCGGCATTATGCCCGCCGTTGATGTCGTTGGTGCTGTCCCCGACGAGCACGGTCTGTTCTTTCGGCACATGTAATTGCTCCATCACATGCAGCAGCATGCCAGGCTCCGGTTTCAACCCAAACCCGTGGTCGCCTCCGACAACGTACTGAAAATGATTTCCTCCCAGCCCTTGGAGAATCGCATTGGTGTATTCGATTGACTTGTTGGTGGCGACCGCCTTCCGCTTGCCTGCGAAATGCGTGAGCATCTCTCCAATACCGGGATAGAATGTCGTGCGATCGAGGCAATGGGCCAAGTACTGACTCCTGAACACCCGCAACGCCTCGTCGAAGGTGACTCGGCTACCCTCGCCGATCGACAAGCGCAACAGTTGTTTCACCCCATCCCCTACAAACCCAAAGATTTCCTCGATAGGCCGCTGCGGCAGCCCCAGCTCGGCCAAGGTGAAGTTCACCGACGCGGCAATGTCCCATTTAGACTCGATGAGCGTCCCATCCAAATCGAAGATCAATAGCTCGACCGAGGTCTTCCCCATCATTACTTTGCCTTTCGTAACTCGTCTTGCAACGCCCCCAGACGGTCTTGCTTTGCCGGATCGGTTTCCTTCCCCCGAGCCTCGCGCACGAAATTCGCCATCCGCTTCTGTCCCACATGAGGGGGAAGCATCGGCTCGACAATCTTCCATCGATTCTTAACGGCTTTCACGCGAAATCGAACCTCTTCTGTCTCAGCCTCCTGGATGAACCCGGCGGTTTCCAGATACACGGAGCCTATGACCTGAAAGGTGACTGGAATCACGACTTCCAGGCTATCGACCACCTCCCATTGGCGATACTGCTCAGCCACGACAAAGCCTCGCGTCACGACGACATGCCCCCACGCCGGCTCCTCATTCCAACTCGTGTAGGACTCGACCGTTTCGGACGACATGGCATCGAGCCGCGCTCCCTTATAATCGAGCGCCAGATATCGTTTCACCACATCCGCCGGTGAGTGCTTGAGGGATCCGGTCTGCGCGAGCCCATCTCCGTTTAGCAACACCAGGACAAGCAACTGACACAGAAAAAACACTAGCCGCCCCATAACATTGGGTGTCATCGTGCGCTCTTTTCTCTCAACCTGCACTCCTCCCGGAGGAACTGAGTAGGCCTCCCTTGCGCACGTGCGACAATGGAGATCTCAGTCCGCAGGCTTGTGCGGGCACAGGGCCCGCTCAACCGTTTCAGCTCAACCGACTGTGTGCAACTTCATAAAATTGGTCTCCCCAGGCTGGCCGATCCTCGTCCCCGAGAGAATCACGATCCGCTGCCCCGTTGTCGCCAGCCCCTCAGTCTTCAAGCGACGTTCCGCTTCATCGATCCGCTCATCTGTTTGAGCGATCTGCCGCATCGTATGAGGGATCACACCCCAGTACAGCGCCATCCGTTGCCGTACGGATTCAAATGGGGTCAATGAAATAATTGACGCGTCGGGGCGCTGCTTCGAGAGCAAACGCGCGGTCGTACCGCGTTCACTAAATGCCACGATGGCGCTCGCCCCGACAGTTGAGGCTGCCGAAGAGGCTGAATGACAAATGGCTTCCGGAAATGAGCCTCCCCCCTGTGGCGCGTCGGAGGAGCGCCTACTCCACGATCGAGTCCCTTCCTCCGCGGCTCGAACGATTCGGTCCATGACACGGACTGTCTCAACCGGATGCTGTCCGATCGCCGTTTCTGCGGACAACATGACGGCATCAGTCCCATCGAGCACGGCGTTGGCCACATCCGACGCTTCGGCCCTTGTCGGGCGCGTGTGATGCGTCATGGACTCCAGCATCTGAGTGGCCGTGATCACGAGTCGGCGGCGGCGGTTGGCTTCGGCAATGATGCGCTTCTGTAGAAGCGGGACCGCCTCAGGCCCCATCTCCACTCCCAGATCGCCCCGCGCCACCATCACACCGTCCGCCTCATCAAGAATCGCGTCCAAGCATTCAACCGCTTCCGGCCTTTCGATCTTCGCGATAATCGGCACGTCCCCGCCCCATCCGGACACTAATTGCTTTGCGGCCACTATGTCATCGTGACCCCTGACAAACGAGAGGGCCACATAGTCCACCCCCTGTGCGACACCGAACCGGAGATCGTCCCGATCTTTTTCTGTGAGAGTGGGCGCACTGATGCGGGTATCAGGCAGGTTCATGCCCTTGTGCGAAGTGAGTCGTCCCCCGGTCACGACTCCGCATTCAACGGCGCCTCCGGTAATCCGATCTGCCATCAGCTCGATGAGCCCATCGTCAATCAGGATGCGGGCACCTGGCCGGACATCCCGCACCAGGTATTGGTACGTCACCGGGATCTCCTGCATGCCGGATGGAACGATAGACCTTGCGCCGAGTTGACCGCCGGACCGGAGCAGAGTCGTCACGAGCCTCACAGTCTGGCCGGCAACCAGATCGAGCCCGTCCTCATCGATTTCCCCAACACGGATCCTGGGTCCTTGCAGGTCCTGGATGATCGCAACCGCCACGCGCCGACGACCCGCTGCTTCGCGAATGGCCTTGACCGCACGCGCATGCGACTCGTGGGTCCCATGAGAAAAATTGAGTCGCGCTGCGTCCATGCCGCTCTCAATTAACTGGTCCAGCACGGTGGGTGAATCGCTGGCGGGGCCAATAGTGCACACGATTTTGGCTTTACGCATAGACAATGCTGTCGCTGGATATTGGTCGATCGGGATATACGTCGCGAGAGACAGACGGGACGAGCGAGGGTTCGAGGTCCGAAGTTCGAGGTGCTCGGAACTTCGGATCCACACGTTGCTCGCGTCCCACTTTTCCCGCTCTGCTCGCAGTGACATCCGGGGATGCCATTCTAGCAAACGACCTCTAGGCCCACAATGCAACCGCCGTTTCAGACGCAAGACGCCCGGTTCATCTATGATCGAGTCGCCCCATCACGATGAGTAACCACACTCCATTCATCCCACTACGGCAGCTCGCTTCCGTGCATTCGGGCAAAGATCTCCCAGTCGAACTGCTTCGGGGCCACAGCGTGGAGTGGGATCGCCTCGATGGTGCCTGGCCCGCGATAGGCCAACATGCACCCGACTACCCGCTCCGGCTCCTTGACAAGACGGCGAATCGCTTCATAGGCCAGATCTTGTCCGATGGTCTTGTCCTCGGGGGTCGGGGGTGCCCCCCGCAGCGTGTGCCCGAGGATCGTGGCTTTGGTTGTAGGGGCGAGGCGATATTCACCGGGGCGTGCCTGAAACTGTGGCCACGTGGTGAGCGTGCTGGCGACATACTCGACAAGACCTCGCACGCCGCCATCCGGGTGATGGCGATGGGGCGTCTGTTCCGCCACCACAAACAGATGGCTTTTGTTCGGGACGCCAAAAGTGCGGTTGAGCGTGCCCAGGATGAAGTCGTCGATATATGCGTCGGGATCGGGATGCTCGTTGACCAAGAGGCCTTCGGCTCTGGCCTGATACGCACAGGCGAGGGCGAGGTGGCCGGACCCCGCCCCCATAATCTCGACGAAAAAGACACTGCCCATGGCGGAACTGGTGGCTTTCAGCGACTCGATGGATTGATTCGCCAGAGACACGGCCGAATGAAAACCCAGGGAGGTCGTTCCCGCGATATTATTGTCGATCGTGCCAGGAATCCCTACTGCCTGAACCCCAAATCCTTCGTAGAGCGCCCGCGCGCCTCGAAGACTCCCGTCCCCACCGATGACCACCAAGGCTCCGTCTTCCATATAAGGCCGAAGATGCCGCATGGTGGCCTGTTGCACCTGCTCGTCCTTAAAATCTTCGAATCGGCTGCTCCCAATCGGACTGCTCGCATGGCTGCCCATCCCGCGGGTATCCTGCTCGGTTACGGCTTTGATCCAGTTGTTGGCCAGACCTAAGAACCCGTGACGGACGAAGTGGACTTCCAGGCCAAACCGGTTTCCTGTCACGCGCAACTCTTTCAACGCGGCGCCGGCACCGGCGAAGTCGCCACCCGAGACCAATGCCACGATCCGCTTGATCTGTCGGGGCTTGAGCGTGATCCGGTCTCTGCGTTCGCGCTCGACCTTTACCCAGGTCTCCCGCACCGCCCGTTCCCGCGCTGACAACCCCACAGCGGTGGAATAGCCAGATAAGAGTCCCTGTTCGTAGGCCAGCAAGACAACGTTATCCTGTCCCTCCTTATATTCGCCAAACTCGGTGAAGGCTTCGCGAAAGGGACGAGGGTCGAGATAAATCATGAGCGCCCGCAGCGTGGAGCTGTGGCTGTACACGCACACGGCCTTCCCCTGGTGGGACTGACCCAACCGGCGGAAGCCATCGACAATATCCACATAGACATCGAAGAAAGAGTGCCCACCCGGGTAGCTGTAGAGGGGGTGTTTGATCAAGCGCTTGGCCGTCTGCACATCCACCCCGAATGCCTTTGCGGCTTCTTCGGCTTCCACCTTCTTCTCCAGACCTGTGACCCATCCGAAATCCTGGGAGTCTAACGCGGGATCGCAGGCGGGTGGGAGTGCCTCCGCATGGTCCGCCTGCCCCTGCATCAGCGCCGCGATCACCCGCTCATACAATTGCCGCGTATTGGGACTCTGGCTCACCAGATGGACGAAGCTGCACGGATCGAGATAGTTGTGAATGTGCAGGAAGTCCAGTTGTTGCCCCACCACGCCCAGCATCCGGGCCAGGGCTGCACCGACCGCATCGGCTTTGGGGACCCCTCGCTCAGGATCCAGTACGTTCGCGAAGCGGCGCCCGACTCGATAGGTGCCGCTCTCCATACGTGAGACACCATGACGCATCGTGAACAGAAGCGTGCGACCGGTTAAATCGCGCGGCAAGAGCCAAAACCGATCCTCCCCCAAGTCCAGCACAATACGATCCTCGACCAACTGCGGCGTCAGTTGCGCGCGCGGCACGATCGCCACCGGTCGACGATGCGTCGGCTTCTGCACGGACCTGATTGGCATGCGGAGGAGCGGAGCCAACTCGCCTGCCGCAAGGAGAACATTCCAGGCGGCAAAGAACACCAGTTCGTCACCCCCGCAACCCTCTTCGATCAGCACGCGACGGGTAGTCCGATACTCCTCTGCCCCAGGAAGGCCCCCTTGCGCACTGTGCACAAACGCCCTGATCTTCTCCATGACGTCACGGGTTCGCTGTGGTCGATCGGCTAGGGAAGTTGGGATGGGTGGGAACGTAATTCCTTCACCGGCAGTGCGACGCGTCAGCATCTCCCCGTAGGCCAGGAGTCCTTCGACTGTCACAAACTCAAGCCGGTCAACGGCGGATTCCAATCTGTACCTCGTTGGCTCGTTCCGGTGTAAGGGGGGCATCGTTCCTGCCCGTGCGGCAGCCTGGAAATGCCGGACTGGAGAACATTCTCAGCAAGATGAATACGTTTGGATGCTACGCTGGAATATGAGCGATAGCAACAATTTCCGGCCTTGAGCGCCCCCTCCTCTCACGCCGTTGATCCTCCAAGATCGTGCGTGCTAGGGTTCGTACTGTGCTTTCTCGCCTCGTGATACGAACGCGAAACCATGGATCGAACTTGGAAGATTTATGGAATACTCGTCGTCCTTTGTGGGCTCCTGGTCGGCGGACCCGTGGGTACTCCCAACGCCAGCTCGTCGCCTGATCCGACCGTATCGTCTGCCTCTGTCCCATCTGTTCTGCCCACAGGGCCAACCCTTCACGATGCCACGCCGCCCCTCGATCGACAATTACATCGAGCTGCGAAGGACCCCCTACAAAAAGCCAAAGACCTGCTGGGGGCAATTCAGCAACATGAGGGCAAAGCCCTCCCTGGATATATCGGCGGTAGGGTGTTTCAAAATCGTGAACGACAGCTGCCTCTCGGTCACTATCGGGAGTACGATGTGAATCCGAAAATACGCGGTCGCTCGCGGGATGCGAAACGTATCGTCATCGAACAAGATACTGGCAGGGCCTACTATACCAGCAACCATTACCGAACGTTCATACCACTGAATGAGATACCATGACTCCGAAATCCACACAGACATTGACCGCCTATCTCCAATCGACAAAGGCCCCCTGGACCTCATTGCTTATGGTCAGAGACGGGCAGCGCGCCGAATCGCTGGTGCGCCCACCGAACGAGTTTGCCTTGAGAATCATCCAGGGTGCCAAGTGTCGGACCACTGCCGGCCTGTTGACCGAATGTGCCCGCGCCTTGGATTTCCCCGACTACTTCGGCCACAACTGGGATGCCTTGGAGGAATGTCTGACCGATCTGGAATGGCTGTCGGCCAAGGGTTATATTTTATTGTTTACCGACGCGGCCCATGTGTTATCCAACGACGAAACAGAATATGAAACCTTTCTTGAGATCTTGCGCGATGCGGGAGAGGCTTGGGGAAGCGGACAGGCGGGGATGGGCGCGCGACGAGCGACGCCCTTTCACGCACTGTTCGCTGTATCAGAGCAAGAGAAAGCCAAGCGGGCCCACTGGGGGATGAAAGAAATCAATGGGGAACCGACTCGGAAGTCTGGATTACGGCGTCGGGCTCCTTCAAAACGGACCTAACCTGCAGAATGGTCGCGCGAGACAAGCGAGACGGGTGAGGGTTGGTCTGGTTCATCTGGTCTGTCTGGTTCAACCAAACAAACGCAACAGACCAGATAAACAAGAGAGACCAGCCCATCCTCGCGCTCCATGTGCCACGGTCCATGAACGCGGACGGCACTTTTCAACATTCGGTAATGGAAGGAGTCCATTAGCGACTCAAGATGTTTCAGGGGTAAATGGGAGCCTACCTACAGGCAGATCGACAAGAAGATACGCCTGTCCTACGGACGCATCTTCTTGGTCACATTCAGCAAGCCTGTCCATCGGAAGAGCGCGGAAGACAATCCGGTCGCGACTCCAGAGCGTGGAGCGGTGTGATTCGATGCCTGCCAGTGGGCTTTGACGTCGTGGCGATGAGCGACGCAAATGCCATGCGTTTCTCGCGCATCGTCGAGAGGGGCCTTCTCTCCCACCAACTCGGGTTTCCCTTCTTGTCGGCACCACGAACAGATAATCTTCATCGTCGATCTCTTAATCGCCGTCTAGCAGATGCCAAAAAAGTCCGCACGCTTCGGCCTCGCTTCGCCCCCAGGAACGGTGAAACGTGGCTCAGACTCAAAGCTGCAGCCTTGCTTGGGACAAGGTGCGTCCCAGGGCAAAGAGTCTGCCTTGGCAGATTCAGGGCGGGCAGGTGAGAAGTCTTATCTTTTGAGCACCCTATCAGAATTGTTCTCCTCTTGTCCCACAGGTACGGATTACCGAAGCGTTAGCCTGCACAGTAGTTTTTCCGCAGCCTACTAGAATTCCGAATCATGCTCGCCTGATTACCGCAAAAGTCGAGCCGCACTTGATTGGCAACATGAGTCAGCGAATTTACAAGGGATTACGTAACGTCCTTGCTTCGCCGCAACACAGCTTGTATTAAAAAGTGTTGCGAAGCGTATCGCTTAAGACACTTTTTGGTCCCAGTCGTTTGCTCACACCACATGAGCACCCTCGTTCTTGACCGAGGCTCGACTGCATGGTACTGTGCGCCCCCATTATGAAAACCACTCGTTCCGCCAAGCTGTTTGCCGACGCTCAGCAGTTGATTCCCGGGGGCGTGAATAGTCCGGGGCGCGCCTTTCGCTCTGTCGGAGGCCAACCCCGGTTTATCAAACGCGCCAAAGGCGCCCGCCTCTACGATGTCGATGGGAACTCGTACCTCGATTATGTCCTGTCGTGGGGCCCGATGATTTTGGGCCATGCGGCCCCATCGGTCATCAGTACGATCAAAAAGGCTGCCGCAAACGGAACCAGTTACGGCGCGCCGACTGAGCTGGAAGTCACGCTCGCCCGCATGATCCGCGACGCCTTCCCGTCGATGGAAAAGGTCCGGCTCGTCAGCTCCGGCACCGAAGCGGTCATGAGCGCCATTCGCGTGGCCCGGGGCTTTACGAAACGAGACAATCTTCTCAAGTTTGAAGGCTGCTATCACGGCCACAGCGATTATTTGCTCGCAAAAGCTGGATCGGGTCTGGCCACGCTGGGAATTCCAGATTCGCTTGGAGTCCCGGCGGACTTTGCGAAGCATACCTTGACCGCCCCGTATAACGACATCCGAGCGGTACAACAGATCGTCAAGGAGCAGCGGGACACGTTGGCCTGCATTATTCTAGAACCAATCGCAGCAAACATGGGCGTCGTGCCACCGGCGCCGGGTTTCCTCGCAGCGCTCCGCCGACTCACCGCAGAATACGGCATCCTCCTGATTTTCGACGAGGTGATCTCCGGCTTTCGCGTGACCTACGGGGGAGCCCAAACGCTTTACGGCATTACTCCGGATCTGACGGTGCTGGGAAAAATCATCGGCGGAGGATTGCCGGTCGGCGCCTACGGAGGGCGGAAAGAGATCATGGATCTGATTGCGCCGTTGGGGCCGGTCTATCAGGCCGGGACATTGTCAGGAAATCCGTTGGCTGTATCCGCTGGCATTGCGACGCTCAAGCAGCTCAAAGCCCGCGGGGTCTACAAGCAGCTGGAAGAGAAATCGGTGGCCCTGGCCAAAGGGATTGGGGAAGCTGCAAAGAAAGCGGGTGTGCCGCTCACGCAAACCAGAGTCGGCTCGATACTTGGAGCCTTCTTTACATCAGGTCCGGTGGTGGATTGGGATACCGCAAAACTGTCGGACACAATACGATACGGACAATTCTTTCATCAGATGCTGGAACAGGGGGTGTACCTGGCCCCCTCTCAATTCGAAGCCGCCTTCCTCTCGACCGCTCACTCAGCCCGCGATATCGATTACACGATCAAAGCCGCGGCGGCGGCTTTCAAGAAACTCTAACCGCGTCGCTCGTCGTTCGACCCAGAGGATCTTGACGGGTGAAACATCGTTCGTATCTCGCTTAATACAATCCTGGATCGTTTCAGATACAGCACAGCAATCCTGGGAAGCTGTTCAAAACGACCGTCCGGCGAGGCCGCAGCGAGTGAAAGGCTGAGGCGTACTCTGAGTACGTTGAAGCCTTGAGCGAAGTGAGAACGAAGCTGGCGGTCGTTTTCAACAGCTTCCTATTCGTCGTCTTCGTCCTCCGCGTCCAATACCTCCTGTCGCTTCTGCTCTTCCATCGCGTTATGCAGGAGCATCCGGACAAACATCGAATAGAGCGAGCCTTTTTCCAGTGTTCCGCCTGGAGGAATGGCGATCTTGCCTTCCTTAATCATGCGATCCATCCAGACCTTTTGATCGGGTGCGATCAAGATCGGAATCTCGATCAACCCCACACGTCCCATCATATCCATAGTGGCCTCCGTGAATTATAAGCGAGACCAGCAAGCCGTGCGCGGCAGGCGCAGTCCGAAGGCCTAAGGGAAGGCGGAAGACTGAAGTGTTCAGAACTTCGAACCCCGACCTTCGGCCTTCCCAGCTTCAGCCTTCAGCCTTGAGACCGCCTCACCCGTCTCGCTTTTCTCGCAAATCTTGCAAGCCTCGCTGTTATAACGCGCTACGCGTTATAACAGCATGCGGCTTTTTGCATTGTCAATCAGACCGTTGTGGCACAGAGTATGCGTTCCCGCGAGCATCATGGCGCAAGGTCGAAATACGTTCGGTGCACTCGTCGCCGCCAGCGTCATCCTGATCTTTCCCCATCAGGTCCCGGCACAACCATCGACAGCCCCACCCTCTTCGCTATCCACAAGGCCCTTGATTCCTGGGCACACCGAGTCCGAAATTCGCACATCGTGTGACCTTTGCCGGGAACCAGAGGAGAGGCAGGGAAGAGACCTGCGGCCTCAACGGCTTCGCCGTGAGAAAGGATTACATCCACACAAGAGCCCGACGGAAACCCATCGCTCATTTGACCAAAGCCTCAAATCGACATTGCCTCGTCGTCCCCTCGCACCCCCAAAAGCTCAAGGACAACGGGATTCGCAAACAAACGGACCTGCTGAGTAACTAGCCCGCATTATTCATGATGGTTCGTCGCGATATCGCATAGCAGCCAGGCGAGGGAGAAAACATTTCTTCTGGTAACCTCGAGCCCCTAGCCCCGTGCCTCTCGCCCCCCCCCTCCCTTACCCTCCCCCATACTATGGGGGAGGGAGGGGTAGGGGGCCAGCAGAAACGTTCATGAATAATGCGGGCCAGTAGCATTCCATCACTTTGTATTGATAAATTGGGGGCATGACGACGCCTCACCATACGCTGCAGCGAACCAAGGCATCGCGCTGTGGTGACAATCAGCGCCCCTCGTGGGCCTGGTCGCTGAACTTGAATCGGTAGCCGCCATGCCCCACGAAACCACACTCATTTACAGCACGGCGCTGCTACATCAGGCGGTATTCGCGTTTTGGCGGCGCTCCGTCGGTGTCGGATTCTTTGTTGCGCTTCTTATTGCCGCGCTCGGTCTCATCATACTCGTGGCGCTAGGCCAGTCCTCTTGGATCATCGGTGGCCTTGCAGCCGTGCTGTTGGTGGGCATCGCGTTCGCCATCGTTGTCTATGTCGTTCACTACCGTAGATCGCTGCACAAGTTCCGCCAGATGGGCCAGCCTCGAGCCATGTTCCGTGCTGACGAATCCTCTTTCACCATGAGTTCGGACATCGGCACGACCACGCTTCAGTGGTCCGCGGTCAAAGAGTTGTGGCAGTTCCCGAGCGTGTGGCTTTTTCTGTACTCCAAAGCACAGTTCACCACATTACCGCTCGCGTGCTTGCCGCCAGAAACACAGGCGTACATTGTGCAGCGCGTTCGTGAGTCAGGCGGAAAAGTTGATGGCTAACCCGTCCAACAATCCGTGAATCGTCAAACGCGAAAGGGTTCGGAGGAAGAGTACGCGGCAATCCTACGTTTCACCCTTCATGTCTGACGTTTCACGGTGAGAGCGATGCAAGAATGCTGGCGGTGGACGTTTTCAGCATCCTGCTCAAGAGCCTTATCCGGCATTCCAGAATAGGTGGCTTGTTATACGGAATCAGATAATTCATAGTTAGAAGGCACCGGACACATAGAGGCACTCACATGTCATCGCAACCCGACACACCTTTGAAAAAAAAGCGCGGGATCCCTTGGTATGTCTACTTCGGCGGATCAACTATCTATACCGCCCTTGGAGGGTGGCTGGCCGCAGAATCGTCTCTTCTGGCAGTGGTTTGCATCCTCAGCGCGCCGGTGGGGTTTTTCTTTGCTTGGAGAGCTTGGAAACAAGATAGACAAGATGCCTCGTAACCCTGTGCTGCAGCGAATCCGACCATTGCGCTATAGACACCATCCATGCTCCTCAAGGGCCGGATTCCTGAGCTAGGGTTGGTAGGCGCAGGTGACACATGCCGGACCTTCCCGAGGAGCTGACACGAGCGAATGCCATTCTTGGCGAGTACGTCGCCATTCATGACGCGATCTTTAAGTTTTCATGGCGCAAGACACTCCCCATTCCAGGGCTTTTCAAGGCCACGGACTTTGGAGCTCACTTTAAAGACCTCGATCGATTAGCCTCCAAACTGACTGCTATTTCGGCGGCATTGAAGACCGAGTCAGAATCATTGGAGGGCTCCCACCAATACACGGCGGCGTTGCTCGAAGCTATCCAAGCTCTCCGGGAGATCTGTAGGCGGTTTTATGAAAAGAGCCGGGGCAATCTCGGCAAGTATCCGATGGCCGAGTACAACGCCAACCTCAAGACCTATGAAGGCCTCATGAATAAGTGCCAAGAACTCGGCGTCGCGCTCAACCAGCGCATACGCAATGACCATGTCCAACCGGGGGATTGAGGTGGACCGCCATAACGGTCTTCTGGTACTGCGGGGGGGGTAGTATCCTGCTAGGGCTGGTGAGAGTCAGGTGGGAGAGACGACCGGTTTTCTGATTCTAGCTTCCTCCTGTCCTTCCCGGTTTTTGCCATCGGGTTTTCCATGAAGAACCTCCAGGCAAAGAAGATGATAGTAGCCCATACGCCGATGACAATGAGCCAGCTCCCTATCTGCATCAATCCGAACTCTGGCCCAGCCCACTTCAACATTTAGTGACTCCTTGTAGGAGAAAACTGTAGCACGGCCACCATGGCCTTGTCGAGGCGCTTCACTTTGCCGCTGCCGTTTGTTGCCGCCAACCTTGCCGATCCTTCGACGACCACTCGCTGGCTTTCCCGCTCTCGGATCACGTGCGAAAATGTGAAGGAGGCTGCCGTCATGTCGGAGACGACCGTCTCGATGACCAGCCGGTCGCCATAGCGCGCTGGAGATCGGTAATCCACTTCTGCGTGGACCACGACGAACACCGTGCCTTCCTTCATGAGCCCTGCCACCGACAACCCTCGCTCTTCGAGGTACTGTGTCCGCGCCCGCTCGAAATACTTGAGATAATTCCCGTAGTACACCACCCCGCCGCAGTCGGTGTCTTCGTAGTAGATGCGAATATCCATATTCTCTACTCGCGGGACGGGCGGGACTTGCCAGAAGATTGCCCGTCTCGCTTTTCGCGCCAGTCTCGCACGTCTCGCTACACGTTCAGCGTCGGAAACTTCGGCAACGATGACTCGCTGACGTCCGATAGCTTGACGACCACGTCGTACAGCTGTTGCACCCGCTCGGCTTTCACCTGCTCAAAGCCGTGGCCGAGAACTGCATGGTTGGCGGCGTCGAGCAGGGGCTTCATCGTCGGCCATTCACGCAAAAAGGCTTGGCCCATCTGGTCGCCCAATCCGGCCAGCGCCCGAAACTGCGCCTGCACGGGCAGCTTGTATTTGCCGTCGAGATCTTCCAGCCAACAGGATCGACAGGTTTCTCGCAGCGCCTGCGGCAACTGCTCCGGCTGCACATCCCAGGTTTTGATCTGGTATTGTTTGAATAGTTGTCGTTGGGCGAAGGCTTCGAGCGCACGCACGAGCGAGACCATCGCTACTTCTGGATCGTGCAGGCCATGCAGTCGCCGACCGGCATGGGCTAGCAGATCGTGGGCCTGCATGTCTTTCACGGGAGCAGGGTCGAGAACGAGCTTTTCCAAGAATCCTGCGTTCGCTTTGATGGATGGTAACAGCGACGTGAGTCCTGGAGGACCGCCCCACAGGGACGCCATCTCGAAAGCCTTTACGGCAGTCCTGAGTTTCTCCCAGGCTTGACGATAGTGAAATCGCTCCCACAGATCGTAGCCATCTGCCAGGTCTGCAAAGGCACGGTAGAGCGGTTTCTGCCCGCCGCTCACCCGTGCTTCGACCTCGCGGAAGAGCTTCGCCGCTGCGGCAAACAAACCCCGATTGAACAGCTCGCAGCCCTCACGGCGTGAGACAGTTGCCGCCTCATCCCAGGGATTCCCCTGCGTCCAAATGAACGGCTGCCCGGCAATATCGATTCTGTCCCCCTCCTGTCCCTCTCGTGCCGGCACGAGCGACACGATCCGCGAACTCATCGGCATAGTGACTAGCGTCAATGCCCCAGCCATGGCTGGGGTGGCTCCGGTCATATCGACGACGAGTTCGCCTGGCTGCACCTCCCATGTACGCAACATTTCTGGGAGTGTCCTGGCGAGCGTCTGATAACAGCCGACAAATTCGCCGGTCTCCGCGAGGATCACCCAATCCCACCGTCTAGGCAGGTGTTCGATCTTCGGCTGGACCTCGGATTCTACGAGGGCTTTCGACCCTTCCGGCAATACGAAACAGAGCGAGTCCGGCTGCAGACGATTGATCGAATAGACTGCCGCCGCCGCATGGCCGGTGAGCGCGATGACTAAGGCTTTGACTGGTTGGTCGTGCGCCATTTCGCGCGAACTATAACATAGGGCGGCGTAAAAGCCTTCCGGCTTGACGGTCTCGGGAAACGCGCTTAGACTTTCATGACGACCGCCCACTCCTCGCAGCTCTTTCGAACCGTGAATGAGGCCCCCGATGATCTGGTGGTATTGGATGTTCCTTGGCCTCGTGCTACTCGGCGTCGAAATGGCCACGCCGGGAGGCTTCTATATTCTCTTCTTTGGACTGGCTGCTCTGATCGTTGGCAGTGTGACCGGCCTTGGGTTTGCCCAGGCGGAATGGATCCAGTGGCTCTTGTTTTCAGGACTTGCGATTCTATCACTGCTCGTCTTCCGCGGACCGTTGTTGGCCTGGATCAAGACGCAGGAGGTCGAGACCCCTGCCGTAGATTCGATGGGAGGCGAAACCGCAATCCCGCTCGAGGATCTGGCGCCGGGTGGCACCGGCAAGGCGGAACTGCGCGGCACCACATGGACCGCCCATAATGCCGGGCCCGCTCCCTTGAAAAAGAACCAACGCTGCAAGGTCGAACGGGTCGAGGGTCTCACCTTGTGGATTACAGCCGAGTGAGTGAGGACAGCCTAGAGGGCCAACGACTATGGAGGATGTAGCGATGAGCGGCGGACTATTTGTCGTGCTGTTGTTGGCTGTGCTGGTGCTGATTATCATCGCCAAGACCGCCGTGGTGGTCCCGCAGCAAAGTGCCTTTGTAGTCGAGCGACTTGGCAAATATGCAGCCACGCTGGATGCGGGATTTCACATTCTCCTCCCCTTCATCGACCGCATTCGTTACAAACATTCGCTCAAGGAAACGGCTATCGATATTCCCGAGCAGGTCTGTATCACGCGCGATAACGTGCAGGTGTCCGTGGATGGCATCTTATATCTCAAGGTCTTGAACCCTCAGCGCGCGTCGTATGGCATCAGCGACTATAATTTCGCTTTGATCCAGCTTGGGCAGACCACCCTGCGGAGCGAGATCGGCAAGATCGAACTCGATCGGACGTTCGAGGAACGGACCAATATCAATATCCAGGTGGTGAACGAGCTCGACAAGGCCTCGGATCCCTGGGGTGTCAAAGTCCTCCGGTACGAAATCAAGAACATCACGCCCCCCAAGGGCGTGCTGGATGCGATGGAAAAGCAGATGCGGGCGGAACGGGAAAAGCGGGCGGTGATTCTCACGTCCGAGGGCGAACGCGACGCGGCGATCAATCAGGCCGAGGGCGAAAAACAGCAAGTGATCAAAGCCTCCGAGGCAAAGAAGCAACAGCAGATCAACGAGGCGGAAGGCGCAGCATCAGCCATCCTCGCCATCGCGCAAGCCACGGCTGAAGGGCTCCGCAAGGTTGCGGAAACGATCCAGGTTCCGGGAGGTCAGGAAGCCGTCCAGCTGCGCGTGGCGGAACAGTACATCAGCAAATTTGGAGAGTTGGCGAAAACGAACAATACCCTCATCCTGCCGGCGACGGTCTCCGATGTCGGTTCCATGATTGCGCTGGCGATGAGCGCGATTCGACAGACAGGTCCCATCGCCACAATAAAGCCTAGCCAACCCGCAAGTCACGTTTGACAGATGGTGGAGGGTTGCCTAGAATCGCTTCCCATGAAAGAACATGTGCTCAGTACGTTTGCCGAAAGCGCGACCGTCAAGCAACAGTTCGCGCGCGAGCATGCCGATCGCATCGTGCAGGTCGTGAAGTTGATGACCACGGCCTTTCGCGAAGGACACAAAGTCTTATTGTTCGGCAACGGCGGAAGCGCCACGGATGCGGCCCATCTCGCCGCCGAGTTCGTCGGCCGCTATAAACGAGAGCGGGACCCGCTCCCCGCCATCGCCCTGGCCACCGACATCGCCGCCATTACCTGCATCGCCAACGACTACGGCTTTGAAGAGCTCTTTGCCCGCCAGGTCCGCGCCCATGGCCAGAAAGGCGACGTCGCCATCGCTATCAGCACCAGCGGCAATTCACCCAACGTGTTGAAGGGTGTGGAGGCTGCGCGGGCCTGTGGACTCACCACCATCGGCTGGACCGGTGGAACTGGCGGGAAGCTGGCTAGTTTGGTGGAGTATCCGTTCGTCGTGCCTTCGACCGTCACGGCCCGCATTCAAGAAAGTCACATCACGCTCGGCCACATCCTGTGTGAACTCATCGAGGAACAGCTCCTTGGCAAAGCCTCCTGACCGGCAGCGGCCTCCCGTCACAACTCCGAGCCTGATCCCGCCGATCAATGTGACGGATCTCACAACCTATCCGCTCAAGAAACGGCACAGCAAGGTCCGCGTCTCCGATTTTGCAGACCCCTGGCGCCGTGGGGGCAGCTTCAGCCAATTCTATCGCTCGCTGCCGGATATCCTTGGCGTGAAAACCTTGCGAGCCGTCGCCAAAGCGATTGTGAAGGCTCATCGCAAAGGCCGGCCCGTCATCGTAGGACTTGGCGCCCACGTCATCAAGGTCGGGCTGAGCCCGATTCTCACGGACCTCATGCAGAAAGGGATCGTGTCGGCGGTGGCCATGAACGGCGCGGGAATCATTCATGATTTCGAATTGTCGCTCATGGGGCACACGTCTGAGGAAGTCGATGCGGAGATTGACGAAGGACGCTTCGGGATGGCGGAAGAAACCGGTCGCATGCTGAACGAAGCGATTGTCCGCGGGGCTCACGATCGCGAAGGGCTCGGCGAATCCATCGGCCATTACATCAACCGACGCCAGGGGCAATTCCCCCATCGCGAGACGAGCATTCTGGCGACTGGCGCGAAGCTTGGTATTCCGGTGACCGTGCATGTCGCCATCGGTACCGACATCATCCATATGCATCCCGCTGCGGACGGAGCCGCCATTGGCGCGACCTCGCTGCTGGACTTTCGACGGCTTGCGGCCGTCGTGTCAGGGATGGAAGGGGGCGTGTACCTCAATCTTGGCTCCGCCGTCATTTTGCCGGAAATCTTCCTCAAAACGGTGTCGCTCGCGCGTAATCTTGGTCATGATCTGACCAACATTACGACCGTGGACATGGACTTCATGGCTCACTACCGCCCGCTCACCAACGTGGTGCGTCGGCCGACTCAGAAGGGCGGGAAAGGCTATTCCCTGATTGGCCACCACGAAATCATGGTGCCGTTGCTGGCTGCGGCGGTGCACGAAGAATTGGGGTGACCCCCTTCGCATGTCTCCACGGCAATCCCCTCCAATGACCCAGCAGCAATTGACCCAAATGTGGTGCGAGCTGAATGGCCGCTACTTCGCGGGCCTGCTGCCCTCGATCGATCTGGTCTGGAGTCGGCGGTTAACCTCCTCGGTCGGCTTGTTCGTGAGTCGTCGGGGCCCACGGCCACGGCTGGATCAGGATGCTCTTCGCCCGCCAACCAAGCGCGAGATTCGCCTGTCCCTTCCCTTGCTCCAGCAAGTACGCCAACGGAGCGAGTATGGCGAGCAGGAGATCGTCAACACACTGGCTCACGAAATGATTCATCAATGGCAATACGACATCCTGAAGCGGCGGCCGAATCATGGAGCGGACTTTCTCCGCAAGATGACCGAGGTAAATCGGGACGGCGCCCTGGCCATCACCATCTACCATTCGTTACAGAAAGAAGTCCTCGCCCTTGCGCGATTTTCCTGGCGCTGCAAACAGTGCGGGCGAGTATACCGACGTCAGCGGCGAACGATTGAACCGCGTCGGCACCATTGCGGCATCTGCCGGGGATTACTACAAGAACTAGGATCGGTGAGCCAAATCCACCACGATCCTCCGCCTGCACCCGCTCCTACTCTCTTGCAGCGAATACAATTGTCCTTTAGGTTCTGAGCTCCTGTCGGAAGAGCAATCCATGCGCTGGTCTCGCCAGATCCTGTTCGGGGATGTCGATGCGATGTTCGCCTCAGCGGCCCGTCCTGGCTGACCCAAGTCTGGCAGGCAAACCGGTGGCCGTCGGTGGATCCTCCCCGCGAGGAATCATCGCGGCAGCGAGTTACGCGGCTCGCGCATTCGGCGTCCACTCCGCCATGCCGACAGGCGAAGCCACACGTCTCTGCCCCCAGCTCATTCTCATTCCCCCCGACAGGCCGCTCTATCGCCGGCTGCATGAACAGATGCAGGCGGTCACCGATCAATTATTCCCGCTCACCGAATGGAGCAGCATCGATGAGTTTTATGCCGACACGACACAGCTCCAGACCCGCCATCCCGATCCTCACTCACTTGGACAACTCGCGAAGGATGCGCTGTACGAAGCCACGGGATTGCGCTGCACCATCGCCGTCGCGACCGGCAAGACTGTCGCCAAAATTGCCGCGGATAGTCACAAGCCTGATGGACTGGTGACGGTCCCACCTGGTACGGAGGAAGCATTCCTAGCGCTGCGGCCCCTGCGCGCATTGCCGGGGATTGGTCCTAAGACCGCGGCGCGCCTGGCACCGCTCGGACTCAAGACGATCGGCGAGCTGTTGGACCAACGCTGGGATCAACCCTTGCATCATATATTCGGCACGCGACTCCAATGGGTTCGCGAGTTGGCGCGAGGGATCGACCACGAACCGGTGGTGGCCGACCGAGAATCCAAAAGCCTCAGCCACGAGACCACCTTCGAACACGACACACGCGATCGTCCTTTTCTTGAGCGAACCCTGCGGGGATTCCTCCGTGACCTGGCGCGAGATCTCCGACAGGAAGGATTGGCCGCCGGATCCTGCACGGTGAAGCTGAAGAACTCCCGTTTCGCCATCACGACCAAGCAACATCGCTTTCCGCACCCGCTGAATTACGATCCCGACATGTGGCCGACCGTCCAACAAGCGCTACAGGAACTCATTCAGCCCGGCGCCGAGTACCGTTTGGCCGGGCTCGCGCTCTCCTCCTTGACGCCCGCGCCGCCCGGGCTGTTCGACCAACGGCGGACGAAAGCCATCGAGACGATGGACGCGCTGATTACCAAGCACGGGTCGTCGGTGATTGGGTTAGGCGGCGTGAGCCACGACGATACCGAGTAATGTTCTGTCTCTTTCCATCCAGGCCCACAGCCGGTATGATAGGGCCATGTCCACGAAGGTCCTGACCAAGGAGCAACTCGCTCCGCTCTTGCAACAAGCCCGCGCACAGAAAAAACGGATCGTCTTTACCAACGGCTGTTTCGATCTTATGCATGTGGGCCATACGCGCTACCTCCAGGCTGCCAAAGACCTGGGCGACCTGCTGGTCGTTGCCGTCAACAGCGATGCGTCCGTGAGGAGTTTGAACAAGGCGCCGGATCGGCCGATCGTGTCAGAAACTCAGCGGGCGGAAGTGGTCGCCGCGCTCAGTTCTGTCGATTATGTGATTCTGTTCAACGAACCGGACCCTCAAAACCTGATCGCTTCATTGCAACCGGATGTCCTCGTCAAAGGCGGAGATTGGGCGGTGGAACGGATCGTCGGCCGCGAGATTGTTGAAGCGCGCGGTGGAGTCGTCCGTAGCATTCCCTTGGTCCCAGGCATTTCCACGACATCGCTGATCCAACGCATTCGCTCAACCACCGCGTAGCAGGATGCTGAAACAGGCCGCCACCATTCTGGAAGGTTAAGGCTCAGGTCAAGGCTGAGAAAAAAAGAGTCTGATCTTCGCTCAACCTTGATCTCAACCTCAGCCTACATCATGTTCGATACCATCTCCACAACATCAGCGTCCCAGTGGTTCGCTCCTGTTGCTACGGCACTAGGAAGCGGAACAGGCCGTCCCTCGGTCACCGGCCTGCACAGCTCTACCGCCGGGCTTGCCCTTACCACACTCCTACATCCCCAGTTGGGAAAACTGGGAAATCGGTCGTGGTTAATCGTGACCGGGTCGGACGAGGCGGCTGAACGCCTCTTTGATGACCTGCAGTTTTTCCATGATCTCATCGGCCTTCCGACCGCTCTCCTTGCCCTGTTCCCGAGATGGGAAACCTTGCCCTACGAGGGCAGCGCACCCCATGTCGGTTTGATCGCGCGCCGGATGAATGCGCTACATCACATCCGAACCGCACCACAGACCTGCTTGGTCACCTCCATCGCGGCCCTGATGCAACGACTGCTGCCCGTCACGACCTTCACCCACACCATCCTGCAATTCAAGCTGCGCGGCACGATCGAGCGAGAGGCCATCACCGGAGGGCTCCTACGTCTCGGCTACCGCCGAGTCTCGGTGGTGGAAATCCCCGGCGAGTTCAGTATTCGAGGCGGCATTGTAGATATTTTCTCGACGGCCTATGCCGACCCGCTCCGTGTCGAATTTCTTGGCGAAACCGTCGATTCGCTCCGCCTCTTCGATTCCGCCACGCAGAAATCCACCGCGAAGCTGGATCGAGCGATCATCCTTCCCGCGCGGGAATATCTGCGTGCGGAGACTTCGCCGGATGCCCTTGCTCCCATTCCAGTGGATGCCGAGTGGCGTGCGCCGGATCTCTATTCCGACATGGAGACCCTCTTCGATTATTTCACCGAACAGCCTGTATTAGTCCTAGATCAGCCCGCTGCGTTGGAAGGGGCCTGCGCGGACCTCTGGAGCAAGATCGACGACGGTTATCTCCGCCACGCCGATCGAGAAACGATCGTGCCCTACCCCTCACCAGAGCGATTATTTCTCTCCTGGCCTGAACTCATGGATCACACAAATGGCTGCTCTACACTCGCGCTCGAGCCCCTGACTCCGAGCGATCCGTCCTGGAGTCCGGTCCAGGCCTTTCCCGCTCAGGCCCCGTCCAGCGCAGGCCTCGGGGCTCGTGGCATGCCCTTCAGCCAAACCCTGGCCATTATGGATCGACTCCGAGAGGCGTGCCGCGTAGTGCTCGTCGCAAGAAGTCGCGGGCAAGTGGACCGCTTACTGGCGCTCTTGCGCGAACACGATGTGCCGGCGACGGAATGGACCGCGGGGGCCTGGACCGCTTCCAGTAAAACCAAAGCGCCGTTTTACGTCTTGCACGGTGATCTGTCCGCTGGATTCCTCGCACCGGACTTGCGGCTGGCCATCCTGACGGAAGAAGAACTGTTTGCCAAAGGCGCGCGCCATAAGCCGCAGGCCAAGAGTAAAGCCGCAACCTTCCTCTCCTCGCTGGAAGATCTCAATGTGGGCGACTATGTCGTCCATGTCCAACATGGCATCGCCAAATACCAAGGCCTCAAACGCCTCTCGGTGCAAAACTTCGACAGCGATTATTTGATCCTGGAATTCGCCGGCGGCGACAAGCTCTACGTCCCGCTGGAGAAGCTCAACCATGTGCAGCGGTATAGCGGTACGGAGGGCCATGCGCCGCGCCTTGAACGTTTGGGCGGCACCAGTTGGGCCAAAACGACCGCGCGTGTAAAGCAAGACATCGAGGAGATGGCCCACGAGTTGGTCGACCTCTATGCCAACCGTGAACTCGTAACGCGCCATGCTTATGGATTCGACAGCACGATGTACCACGAGTTCGAGGCCGCATTTGAGTACGAAGAAACGGCGGATCAACTCAAAGCGATCGAAGACATTACGCACGACATGGAGTCCAGCAAACCAATGGACCGATTGGTCTGCGGCGACGTCGGGTACGGGAAAACGGAAGTGGCGATGCGGGCGGCCTTCAAGGCGGTGGAAGCCAATCGCCAGGTAGCGGTGCTCGTCCCCACGACTCTGTTGGCCCACCAACATTACGACAACTTCTCTGAGCGATTCGCGCCCTTCCCGGCTCGCGTGGCCTTGCTCTCCCGATTTCAATCGCCGAAGGAGGCTAAAGCCATTCTCAAAGATGTGGCGGCTGGCGTCGTCGACGTGGTGATCGGAACGCACCGACTTGTCCAGAAGGATGTGATATTCCGCGATCTGGGTCTCGTCATTATCGACGAGGAACAGTGGTTCGGCGTCAAACACAAGGAGCGATTGAAACAACTCCGTACCCAAGTCGACGTCTTGACCCTCACGGCCACCCCCATCCCCCGCACCTTACAGATGGCCATGGCGAGCGTGCGCGATCTCTCGATCATCGAGACCCCTCCGGCTGGCCGCCTCTCCATTCGCACGCAGGTTGTCCGATCAAGCGACACACTCATCCGAGAGGCGATCTTGCGTGAACTCGGGAGGGGCGGACAGGTCTACTTCGTCCATAATCGGGTCGAAACGATGGAGAAGACGGGAGCCTGGCTCCACCAACTGGTGCCCGAAGCGCGCATCGTGATGGCCCATGGGCAGATGAACGCCAAGCCGCTCGAAGCCGTGATGCTGAAATTCTTTCGCAGGGAGGCGGATATGCTGATCGCCTCGGCCATTATCCAGTCGGGAATCGATGTGCCTCATGCCAACACGATCTTCGTCAATCGCGCCGACATGTTTGGGCTCGCGCAGCTATATCAACTACGCGGGCGAGTCGGGCGAAGCGGCGACCAAGCCTACGCCTACTTCCTGGTTCCCGATGAGGGGCAGTTGAGCGAAGACGCCCAGAAGCGCCTCACCGCCATTCAACAATTTACCGAGCTGGGCGCCGGCTTCCGCATTGCCGCGGCCGATATGGAAATCCGTGGTGCCGGCAACCTCCTCGGCAAACAGCAATCGGGGCATATTGCTGCCATCGGGCTCGATCTCTACATGCAAATGGTGGAACAGGCCGTCCATCGCCTCAAGGGCCAGGTGGTGGAAGAAGAACCGGACCCCACCCTCCGGCTCAACGTCTCCGCCTTTATCCCGGATGACTACGTCGCTGACCCCCACCAGCGCCTCTCCTGTTATAAACGGCTCTCGTCCTGCACCCAAGTCGGAGACCTCGCCCTGCTTCATGGCGAAATGCAGGATCGGTATGGGCTGGCCCCGGACTCCGTCGAGCGTCTGTTCGAAGTCATGCAGGTGCGGCTCCAAGCCAAGGCCTTGCGTGTGGACTCGATCGAACTCAAGCCTCATTCCGTCGTTATCGCGCTCGGCGCCAAGAGCCGGGTGTCAAGCCAGGCGATTCATGGGATGATGGACCGGTACAAGAAGCGGGTGTGCTTCCTATCTCCGCTTTCGTTCGAACTACAGATGCCGCATCAGGACTGGCCTTCCATCTTTCGAGAACTCACCGCAACCTTGCAAAGCCTGGGAGGCTGTGATACCAACACCACGATGTCCCAGCAATCATCTCGGTAACAAGGTCTAAATGCGCCTATGACTCGATCGTCGAACAGACCTCTGAATGCCGTCGCTGGCCGCCTCGTCTCCCTGCTTGCCGGCGCCATCGGCAGCATCTTCCTGTTATTCACCAGCTGTGCGCCACCGCCCGAGGAGGGCGTGCTCGCCCTCGTCAACGGCCGACAGATCACGCAGACCGAATTCGACGCCCGTTGGGGAGAACTGGCCGAAGCCACCAAGGCGCGGTACCAGAAAGAAGGGGGGAAGCGCCTCTTTCTCGACGAACTCATCACCAAAGAGCTGCTCATGCAGGAAGCGCGCAAGCTAGGACTCGACCAGAACGATGCGATCCGCGATCGAGCGCAACGCTACCGGGAACAACTGATTCTCGACGAACTCCTCAAGGACCGGATCAAGGCCAAGGTCGAACTCTCGAAGGAGGAATTGGACGCCTTCTACGAGCAGCATGCGCACGAACTCCTCACGCCATTGAAAGTACGAGTGTCGCAGATGCTGCTGCCCAATATTTCGGCCGCGAAAGATCTCGAAAAGCAGGTCAACCAGGGAGGGGATTTCTCCAGGTTTGCACAGCGCTATTCCATCGACAGCAAAACGAAAGCGAGCGGGGGCGATCTCGGCCCCTATCGCAAGAACTTGGTCGTCCCTGAAGTCGATGAAGTCATTCATGCCCTCAAGCCCGGATTTATCAGTGCGCCGATCAAGACGGAAGCCGGCTATTACCTCGTCATGACTGCGCCTCTCGACAAGGAAATTATTCAGGCTGACGTGGCCGTTCGGGAGCGTCTCCGACAGGAACTGCTCAATGAGAAGCGCAGAAAACGTTTTGACGGTGTGATCGCCGACATCCGAACGAAGGCGATCATCCGCCTCGCCGACGCCTCCCGCTATATCACCGACGACGTCGGCACACGCTGAGTCATCGCGGATCGAAATTGCCTTCTCTCAAGTCCTTCCCAATTCGTGTACAATCCTTCGGACCCTCGCCGACCGGCAGACCCTCTCGGCGCATGGTGAGTCCTCTATCCATGATCCCGATCCGTCCGTTCATCACGATGGCACCAGACTGGCTGAGACACACAATCTTCTGCGCGCTCGGACTGATCGCACAGACATCCCTACTTTCAGCTGCGCAAGTGGAAGATGGGATCGTCGCGATCGTCAACTCGGACCTCATCATGCTGTCCGAGGTAAAACGAGAACTCGCCCCGGAGCAGGAGCGGATTCAGAAAGAGCACCGAGGCGACGCCCTCGCGCGCCGCCTCAAGACGGCGGAGTATATGGCTCTGACCTCGATGATCGAACGCAAGTTGCAACTCCAGGAAGCGAAGGCGCGAAGCGTCACGGTCACCGATCAGGAAGTCCGGCAAGCGGCGCAGCAGATGAAGCAACAGGGGAGAGCGATCGACGAGACGAAGCCGGCAGAAATGAAAGGTCTCCAAGAGCAACTGACGCTCCTCAGGGTCGTCGACCGCGAGGTGCGGAGCAAGGTGATGGTGGCAGACTCCGACATGAAACGGTACTTCCAGGAACACCGCGATCGGTTTGCGCTCTCGGAGGAATACACGCTCAGCCAGATTCTCATCAAGCCACGCTCACAGAACGATACGGCCGACGCGCGAGAGAAAGTTCGTGAAGTGATGGCGCGGCTCAAGCAGGGGGAGTCATTCGAGGATTTGGCGCTGCGATTTTCCGACGGCCCGAACGCCTCACACGGAGGACATCTAGGTTTAGTGCGTCAGGGAGAGCTCTTGCCGGAGATCGAGCGCACCATCGCCACCTTAGTGCCCGGCGGCATCTCGGATATGATCGAAACCCCGGAAGGGTTTCATATCGTGCACCTGGAGGACAAGAAACCCAAACAGTTCCGCCCGTATGAGCAAGTCCGCAATGAAATCCAGGGACTTGTTTTTCAGCAGAAAAGCGAAGATGTCTTCCAATCATGGCTGGCGGATCTCAAAAACAAGGCCTACATCGAGATCAAGTTCGAATCCGTTCTTTCAGGACCGCCCACAATCGCTCCCGCCCTTCGCCCGTCACCGACGAGTAAGGAATAATTTTATCGCGCTCGACCAATCCCAGCCCTTCCTGCAGCCGGCGAAGCGCGCCGATGCGCTCGCTCATTTTTAACTTGTCCACTTTCGTCGCCACCACGATGGGAGGCCTTCCGACGGACGAGAGCCATGCGATCGTCTGACTGTCTTGTTCGCTCAACACACGACTTTCGACCAACACCACCACCGCGCGAAGCTGTTCACTGCCGTCGAGATATTGCTCGATCAATGGGGCCCACTGAGCCCGCAGCGCTTTCGACACCTTCGCGTAGCCATACCCGGGCAAATCCACCACCACGAAACGCGCCAACCCAGGATCGTCGCTGGTGATCCGAAAGAGATTGACCAAGCGAGTCTTTCCCGGCGTGCGGCTCACCTTGGCCAGCCCCTTGCGCTGCAAGAGAGAGTTGATGAGAGAGGACTTTCCGACGTTCGACCGCCCGATGAAGGCGACTTCCGGGAGGTCACTGTTCAGAAACTGCTCTGGCCCTGCACAACTTCTGATAAACTCTGCAGTAAGGATTCTCAATGGTAACCCCCATAGGCAAGAGGCGCGGGGCGAGAGGCGAATGCACGGCTCTTATCAGCCCCCTAGCCCTACCTCGCACCTTTCATACGCATCGAACTATGGCGAAGTCAACCGCACGATCCAGATCCCGTGTGAAAGCCTTTCTGATTATCGGCCTCTGCCTCCCGATCGGAGCAGTTCTCTTCCTCTGGTTACTCGAGATGCCCGACGTCTCGGCCTTGCGTACGACCAATCCGACCGTGACGGCCCTGATGGAGGCGCGACAGACTCAGGCCGAGGCCAAAGGCCGCACCATCGAACACCATTGGACGTGGGTGCCGCTCTCTCGCATCTCCCCCTACCTCCGCCAGGCGGTTGTGGCAGCAGAAGACGCCTCGTTCTTCACCCACGAAGGATTCGACTGGGAAGGGATTAAGGACGCGGCCCTCTATAACCTCGAAGCGGGAAAACTCAAACGTGGGGGAAGCACCATTACCCAGCAGCTGGCCAAAAATCTCTACCTGTCATCCGAACGTTCCCTGCTTCGAAAGGTACGAGAAGCTCTGATCACACGCTCCCTCGAACATCATCTCACAAAGGAACGTATTCTTGAGCTGTATCTCAACATTGCCGAGTGGGGACATGGCATCTATGGCGCTGAAGCCGCGGCTCGTCATCACTTCAAGAAGTCCTCGCGCGACTTGACAGCAGACGAGGCCGCATGGCTGGCGGCCATCTTGCCGTCGCCGCGGCGACATGATCCGATACGAAAAACAACCTTCCTGACTCGCCGCCACGACCGAATCCTTAAATGGATTACTCGGGGATCTCTCCAATCTCCCCAGCTAGAACCAGAGCCAAAGTCAGAGCCAGACTCAGAACCAGAGTTAGAATCAGACCAAGATTCGGCAGAGCCCCCAGTTCAGGAGCAGGAGGGGGGCTCCAACGAGTCGCCGACCTCACGATAGTCTCGCTCGCCAAAGATTGCCGATTCATGCGTGTAGTGTTTGAATTCGAGCAGATTGTGGGAGGGATCTTCCAGAAAGAACGTGTGGTGCTCGATCCGCGTTCCCGGGAACCGCACGCGAGGCTGTTGATAAAACGTCAGCTCCTTGGCTTTGGCCTGATCGGCCAAGGCTTGCCATGCCTCTTGAGAAGGCAGGACCAACCCAAAATGACGCGGATAGATTCCCTGCTGAGAAGCTGGCGGTTCTAGTGTCAGATGTCCAACAAGTTGATGCCCTGCGAGTCCGAATGTGACGGCATGGCTTGACTCCCGGCCTAACGTACAGCCAAGTCCATCGACATAGAAGCGCTTCGCCGCCGCCACATCGTGGATGGGAAAAGCCAGATGAAAGAGCACGCCCTTCATGGAAATTGCCCTCGAACAGTCGGTTGGCCAGTCCCGTTCCACCAACCTGCAGCCATATGGGGCGTCACATGCCTGATGGCAAATCGCCCGTCCGGAGAGAGGACTAAGGCCCCAGCCGACCCACGGATCCGAGACACGAGCATACGCAACACCTGTCGAGCGGCGACCACAGGGCTCTTTCCCATGGCCAGACGATCGCAGATACTCTTGGCGATTACAAGGCGGATGATGCCTTCGCCGATGCCCGTCATCGACACTGCACCACTCTGATTGTCCGCGTAGACTCCACAGCCGATGAGCGGCGTGTCGCCAACCCGCCCTGGCAACATCGAATCGATGCCCCCGGTAGACGCCCCTGCCGCCACTGTTCCGGACCGATCCAAGGCGACAGCGCCGACGGTCCCGTGCCGTTCTGCTGTTGAACGTTTCTGCCTTGCGAGAATCCGGTCGTAGGAGAGACGGCGAAGCACGCCGGTGGAACGATGCCGGTCGAGTTTGAAATGCTGCGCAAATTTGCCGGCGAACGGTCCGACCAACAGAACATGGTCCGTCTCTTCCATGACCAATCTGGCCGCCGTAATCGGATGTGCAATTCCTTCGATCGAAGCGACAGCTCCGGCTTTGAGTTGGGTCCCTTCCATGATCGCGGCATCCATCCGCTGCACCCCGTCCATCTGGCGATTCGCTCCTCGTCCCGCATTGAACAACCCCGATTGCTCCAGGAGCCCGATCGTGCATTCAACGGCGATCAGCGCAGGAACTCCTTGCGCGAGGATGGCGTAGCCAGCCGCAAGTGCATCGGCCAAACAGGTGGCCTGCGCCGGCGTCACGCGCCGGGAACCGGCGCCTCCGTGGGCAAGAATGAGAGGACGGGAATTGATCAATTGAGGAGAAGCTTCCGAGCCTGCCGGTACGCCGGATCTTTCATGCGATCCAGATCGGACCGCACGAATCCCAGACCGGTGACACAGAGCTCGAAGTTGTCGGAGAGTTTCCGGAACAGAGGAGGTTCTTCCCCTGATGGGCTGTCAGCCATTCGAGCGACAATCCCATAGGAGCGCTTTCCCGTCTTCATATAGTCCACGAGGAAATCCTTGTGGTAGATCAATCCGGTTGTCTTGAGGCGGCGCAGATACTCCGGAAACAGTCCCGCCATGAAGAGCGTGAAATCGCCGATATGCTGATGCACGTCCCGTTCACGATCCATTGACTGCGCTTCGAGCAACACTTCCGACTCAAACAAGAGGTCCACCACCGTATCGACCGGTTGGTCTTGCTGATTTCTGATTTTATACAGTTGGTCGCTGTGGGTAAAGTCGACAAGCAGGTTGGAGACGTAGCTGGTGACGTTGAGGTCTGGCCACCCGAGATGTTCCGTGAAGCTCTTCTCGGTCAGGGCGCCGAACAGCTGACGGAGCGGATGCCGTGGCGGAACTTGCGTTCCCATATGTACCTCTCACACATTCCGAGAATATATGAACTGAGTATAGCAGACGATGGCCGAGGGGCGATATCGGCCCTATGATCCTTCTATCGGTCTTCACGAAACAGACTTGAGAATAGGCCGGAACTAAAAGAGCCTATGGCGTATGGCATGAGATTCGGTCGTTCTGATTTCGTGCAATAGGTCATTAGCTATAAGCCATACGCTCTTATCCCCGACGAGATACGATTCGCGCTTCACGGCTATCCAGCACAAACGTCACCGGCCCGTCGTTCAGCAACTCGACCTGCATGTGGGCGGCGAAGACGCCCGTTTGAACCGGAATCCCTCGTGCCCGCAAGTCGGTCACCACTCCCTCATATAGACGCTTGGCTTCGTCAGGAGTAGCCGCCTCGTCAAAACTCGGGCGACGGCCATTCGCCGTTCGCCCGAGGAGCGTAAACTGGGAAACCAGCAAGACCGATCCCCCGATGTCCGCCAACGAACGATTCATCTTCCCCTGTTCATCGGAAAAGATCCTGAGCGTGCGGATCTTCTCAGCGAGATAACGTCCGTCGGTCTCCCCATCACCCTTTGCCACGCCCAACAACACCAGGAGGCCAGATTCGATCTGCCCCACGGTCTTGCCCTCAACGTGAACCGACGCTCTGATCACCCGCTGAATCACAGCCTTCATGGGTTACGACTGTCCTTATCGAAGCTCCGCCAGGGTTCCTTCGAGAGTGAGCAGTTTTCGTTTCGTGGGCAAGCCGCATGAAAATCCGCCGAGCGACATATCCTGCGCGACAATACGATGGCACGGAATCACGATCGGCATCGGATTCGCACCCACGGCATTGCCGACGGCACGGGCATACTGGCTACCCCCAACACGGATAGCCACCCATTGATAGGATCGAAGACGACCGTAGGAGATGCTTCGAAGAGTCCGCCAGACCTTCTGCTGAAAACTCGTCCCGCGTGAGAGGTCCAGCGGCAGATCGAAGGATCGGCGCATTCCAGCCAGATAACCGATCAATTGCGCCTGCGCCTCGCGTAATCGTGGAGAAGTCCGGCCCTCCAGAGATTCGGCTGAGGGGGACCCTAACTCTGACAGCACAGCCTGGCGCGAGGCCTTCGGCAACACCACTGCATTGATACCTTTCATCGTTTCTGAAACACCCATCCAGCCCCAGGGCGTCTGAAAAACAACAGACGCCAGGCGCGAGGCACGGGGCACAAGGCGAGGGGTAGAATGATCGCGCTTATTGTCTCCGGCTCTGACCCCAGGTGCCTTGCCACTTTTGGCTCCCATAGCCTCTAGCCTCTCGCCTCTCGCCTGAGTTTTCGCTTTATCATTCCCCATACTAGACCGAGTTCTTCTGACCGTAGCAAAGCGTGGACGCCCAAATAGCCGCCCACGCTCAATCCGATGGCCATGAAAAGCATCACCGATTTCTCGATCCATTCACCAGGATGCGTCCAGAGCTGCGCTGCTGCCACCCAGGCACAGACCACCACCAATGGCACGGAGGCGATCAGCACGCGCAGCGACGATCGTCCCACAGCGCCCCACTCCACGCCGCCTAAGCGGCGGTGCAGCACCGCGACCAAGATGCCTCCATTGACCATCGCCGCCAAGGCTGTGGCCAAGGCCAGGCCAGCCGCGCCAAGAGACGACATCAGCAGGAGCGAGAAGGCGAGGTTGGCCGCGATGGCGATAGCCGCAGAAATAGCCGGTGTGCGCGTGTCTTGCAGCGAGTAGAAGGCTGAGACAATGATGCGGACGCCTCCGAAGGCCCAGAGGCCGACAGAATAACAGAGCACCGCCAATGCGGTCTCGGCCGTATCGTGTGCCGTAAAGGTCCCGTGCTCGAAGAACAGATGGACGATCGGCTGACGTAAAAGGATAAGGCCCAGCATCGCCGGCAGGATGATAAAGAGGATCATGCGAAGACCGAATCCCAACGTCGTCCGCAATTCATCCAGCGCCCCGCGCGCGGCCTGCGCCGAGAGTGTCGGCAAAATGGCTGTGGCCAATGCCACACCAAAAATCCCGAGTGGAAACTGAATCAACCGCATCCCATAGAAGAGATAGGTCGGCCCACCCGCAAAAAATGAGGCCAGGATCGTGCTCACGGTAATGTTGATCTGGGTCACGGAAAGACCGAGAAGCGACGGCATCATCAGCGCGCCGATCCGCCGTAAGCCTGGATGACTTGGCTGGAACCGAAATCCGAACAGCATCCCGCGCAGACGCAAGCCGGGCAATTGCATGGCGAATTGCGCCGCACCTCCCGCCACAACTCCGATGGCCACGCCGAGAATCGGCTCCGGCATTGTCGGCGACAAAAACAACGCGCAGCCGATGATGAAAATGTTAAAAAACACCGGCGAGAACGCCGGCGCTGCGAAGGCGCGCATGGAATTCAAGATGCCCATCGCCAGCGCGGCCAGGCTGATAAAGATCAGATAGGGGAACATGATCTGCGTGAGCAACGTCGTCATGCCCAGTTTCGCTGGATCGTCATGAAATCCCGGCGCCAAGAGCCAGACGATTCCGGACGCGAGGATCATGCCCAAGATCGTGATACCGGTCACAATTGTCAGCAGCGTGGTAAAGACGGCGCTTGCCAGTTCCCATGCGTCTTGTTTCGACTTGAGCGTCTGATATTCCGTGAAGACCGGAATGAAGGCGGAAGACATCGACCCTTCCGCAAATAACTCACGAAGCAAGTTGGGAACACGATAGGCGACGAAGAAAGCATCTGCCGCGGGTGTCGCGCCAAAAATTCTCGCCAACACCATGTCGCGGATGAACCCAAGGATTCGACTGGAGAAGGTGGCCACGCCGATCACACCGGCCGCTTTGACCACCGAGCGAGTCTCGTCCTGCGTATTCGCCGGAACTGGGGATACCCTCGTAGGATCGGACATGAATATTGGGATTCTAGCGGAACGATACCGGGCAGTCTATCAAGCCCAAGATTATGGTTCTTGAATCAACATGTCCGGCAACTCGTTGGGGTTTTCTCCAGAATCTGCAGGACTGACTTCTGCGAGGAGGGTCCCGCACTTTGCAATCGCCGCACAGATGGCGTCGGTCGCTTGCCCCGTTCGAATGCCGTCGAGGATGCCGTTGACCAGTCCATCCCAGGTGCCGGCTGGGACGTGGTCGTTAATGCCTTTGTCCGCCAATACGTGCACGCGCCGCTCCAGCATCGAGACAAGGATCAGGATTCCTGTACGGCCTTGTGTGTTGTTCAACCCGTGCTTATAGAATGCCTGCTCGGCGCGAAGGGTCACTTTATGCGCCATACGCTCGCGCGACGTGACGAGGCGAACGACAAGCGGAGCCCTGCCAAGCCATTGCCCGAGTCCATACGACGCAACCACCGCCAACAACAGCCAGCCCGCGTTGCCTGCGTGCCACCCCCAGGGCAGCCAGTAGATTTCGATCGTCAGCAGGAGGGCCAGCGTGAGCAGGGCGAGGATGAGTCCCGTTCGATAGCCGGCTTCGCGATACAGCGCCGAGGAGGGGACGATCATCGGCACAATCTCGCCCTTCGTGGCCTGTTCGGCTTGTTGGACCGCTTGCTTAATCCGTTCTCGTTCTGCGTCGGTGAAAGGCTTCATCTACCAACCTCCTGAGGCGCCGCCGCCACCAAATGAACCGCCCCCGCCGCTGAATCCGCCGCCACCAAATGAACCGCCAAATCCCTCTCCAGGGCCTATCACGATACCATCTCCCCACCCCCCACGCCGGCCTCCGCCGCGATTCGCTTGCAGCATCAACCAAAGTAAGAAGGCCGTGATCCCGGCTGCGGCAAGCCCTAACCCCACACTCGCGAATTGCGCGACGAGGAATGCGAGCAGGCTCCCGATCAATGCACGGGTGCGTTGAAGTCCATGGCTTAACACGATACCGGCCAGGGTTCCGACGACGATCCCGATGATCACATACTCAAACGCCGTCGGCTCTTGGCCGGAACGGTCGTGACCCGGCAGCACCTCTTCAGCCTTGTAGGTGCCTTCAATGGTATCGAGAATGGCCTGGACCCCTGCGGCGATGCCGCCCGGCAGATCTCCGCTTCGAAACCGTGGCACGATTTCCTGCCGAATGATGTGGGCGGAACGGAGATCCGTCAAGGTGCCTTCCAGGCCATAACCCACTTCGATACGAACCTTTCGCTCGCGCAGGGCGAGAAGCAGCAACACGCCGTTCTCCGTTCCCTTCTGGCCGAGCTTCCAGGTGGTCGCAACGCGATGGGAGAAGGTTTCGAGTGGTTCGCCTTCGAGTGAGGGAAGTGTCAGAACGGCAACTTGATTGCTGGTCTTTGCCTCGTGGGCTTCGAGATCGCGTGTGAGTGAGGCGGCAACATTGGCCGGCAGCACCTGCGCGAGGTCCACGACACGGCCTGTGAGTGGCGGCACGTCGAGCGCCCAGGCCGGGGCCGCCATGAGCATCACCCCGATAAAAACCATGAGCCGCGCCGGCTCTCGCCAGACACGGCTCATGCTGATTGCATCCATCGTAAGCCTGGGTTCAGTTGAATTTCACCTCTGGTGGCTTCGCTACCGCCTTTTCATCCGCCACGGTAAAGTTTGGCTTCTCTTCCATATGAAGGAGGAACTTGGCCGTCAGGTTCGTAGGGAAATAGCGGACGCCTTTGTTATATTCCGCCACTTTCTCAATGTAACGCTTGCGCGCGACGGCGATCCTATTCTCTGTCCCTTCAAGCTGACTCTGAAGATCACGGAAATTCTGGTCGGCTTTCAGATTAGGATAATTCTCCGCAATGGCGATGAGGCGGCCCAATGCCGAGGTGAGGCCGGCCTGCGCCTTTTGGAATTGTTCGAAGGCGGCCGGGTCTTTTAACGTTTCAGGCGTCACTTGAATCCCCGTGGCTTGCGCACGCGCCTGCACCACCCCTTCAAGCGTCTCCTTCTCATGCGCGGCATAGCCTTTGACGGTGGCGACCAGGTTTGGGATCAGATCGGCCCGCCGCTGGTACTGATTGACCACTTCGCTCCAGGCGGCCTTGGTGTCTTCGTCCAATCCCTGGAGATCGTTGTAGCCGCACCCTGGGAGTCCGACAAACAACACCGTGATCGCGATGGCGGTGAATACAGAAATGCGACTGCCCATGGCTATCCTCCTTCCCCTCGCGCCGATCTATAACGCTGGGTACCGCTCATGCTATCATGAGAAAAACCATTATGATACGGAGGCAAGGCCGCCCGATGTCGCTTGAGCCCTCTTCACATCTACCAGGCGGGTTTCAGATAAACCATCGCACCCTCGGCATCTACCAAGGAAGTGCGATTGAGTTGGCATTTTGGTATCCCTCATCCGGGATGCCGGAATATGGACTGTGCCGGTTCGCCACGAAGGAGAAGGCTGAATCGTATCGTACCTACCTCTGTTCCCCTGCCTGCCCGGAGCCGCTCGATGAGCACAACCTCACCATTGAACCCTATAACCTTGCCGTACACGAGGAACTGATCAACAACCATCCGCTTCCCTCTGCCTGGGAAAACCCGATCTAGCCTGCCACATTAGCTTTTCCGCAGCTTGCAAACCACGTCTAACCCTGTTTGGTTAACGATGGTAGGGCGGGTAAGGGATTCGCCTGCCTGTTCAGGCGGCGACACCGGCGTTGTGCGACGATTTGTCAGGCTGATCCGGTGTCTGGGCTTGGACAAAAGCAAGCAGTCGCTTGTTCTCTTGCGCAGCTCTAAGGAACTTGAAGGCGATGCCGCGAGCGCTGACAGAATGGACCATTCCGGCTACTTCAAGAGGAGACTCGGTGTCGTCAAGGGATAATCGCAGATAGAAGATGTCATTCGTATGGACCTGCGTTTCACTCTTGATGATACAGCCGCCCATCGAGAGATCGAGCACGGTTCCCTCACCACGAACCTTGCCCCCGGAGAACGAGAGGTAGAGTCGCACGGGAATCCTGAGGTATTCGCGGCGATCGATCGGATGCGTGGAATGGTCCAGCCAAAGACGGGACGCCAGAAAACGGTGACTGCACGATGGACAGCGGAATGGCGCCACGAAGAGGAAGGAGGCGAGGTGCTCGCGTGGCGATTGCGGGTGAGACCGTAAGAGACCGTCCTTCTGGCAGCGTGGACAGCTCAGGATGCGGCTCATATCATCTGTTCCTTCTCATTCCCATGCTCGGACTCGCCGACAGACCGGCTCTCTCATATCCACGGATAGATGATCTCTTTCTCCCTGTCAAGAAATCGAAGGTTCCGTGCGGAAGCGATGTTGAGAGAAACGGGACGTTCATCGGTGAGTCTCGCCGTCAGCACACACACTTGTGGAAACAGCCCGGCCAGCCAGATAGCCTGTCGCCCAAGCCCATTGAAAGTTGAACCCGCCAATCCGGCCGTCGCAGTCGAGGATCTCTCCGATTAGGTAGAGGCCCGGCACCAGCTTGGATTCCATCGTCCTGAAATTGATCTCTTCGAGCGGTACTCCACCGGCTGTGACCTCGGCATAGTTCCAGCCTCGATCGTGTTTGATTGGAAATTTGAACTTGGTCAGCGCAGCGAGCAGACGATCTCGGTCTTTTCGCGGCAGTTGTGCGGCCGCTGTCGTGGGATCACAGTCGGCGTGGGCACAGAGCGCCTCGGCAAACCGCTCCGGTATCTGTTGAGCCCATGTCTTCAGCAATGATCGCCGGGGATTATTCGTCGTTTGCTCCATCAACCACGACTTTGCCTGTTCTAGCGTCTGGCCAATCAAGAAGTTTCCATAGACCTCTACGGTTTCTCCTTGCTCATGCCCGAGTGTCCAGAAGCGGCTTGCGTCCATGACCACTGGCCCACTGATGCCGAAGTGGGTCCAGAGCAAACTCCCCGTCCGGCAATCAACGTGGCGACCCTTCACCGCCGTGGTCAACTCGACGTCATGCGAGAGACCGGAGAGTGTCGCGTGAAACATCCCATTATCAAGCACCAGCGGCACAAGCGCCGGAACTGCGACGGTCACCTGGTGACCCAACCGTCGTGCCAGCTCGTAACCAAATCCATCACTTCCCGATTTTGGGATCGATCGGCCACCCGTTGCCAGAATGACTTTCTTCGCTTGTAAGATTCCATGGGCATGGTGAATGAGGAAGCCAGTTTCTGAACCGGTGAGAGGGGCGATATCTGTCACTCGATGGTCTAGGCAGATGACCACGCCCAGTTCATGACAACGATCGACGAGTGCGTGAAGGACGGTTCGTGCTTTGTTGGTGACGGGAAAGAGCTTCCCGGTCTCTTCACATTTGAGCTCGACCCCTAACGAGGCAAACCACTTCACAGTCTGCTCCACGGAGAACGCCGCCAGCACGTTCTTGATGATCCGGCGATTGCCAAAGTAGTCGGTAGGGGTGACGACCTCATGCGTGATATTACAGCGGCCGCCCCCAGAGACGAGGATCTTGGCGCCGATCGTCTTTACACCATCGAGGAGCACGGCCCTCAGCGCCGAATCGCCCTTCGCGGTCGTCTCTGCCGCGAAAATCGAGGCTGCCAGCCCGGCGGCGCCTGCACCGATCACCACAACATCATGCATGTCGTCATGTATAGACATTAGAGAGTTTTAACTGCCAGTTAACACCTTATTAATCTTGGAATGCTAGAGTTCCCCTTGTGCAAGGGCGACTCGTCGGCGCTGGAACACACGAAAGCAGGAGGTGAGCACGATGACCTGTCAAAAATGCAAAGGGCTGATGGTGAAAGAGTGGCGGCCGGAATTTTCTCCGGAAGCCGCAGTGCTTCGCTGTATCAATTGCGGACTGGTCCTCGATCCATTGATTGCACAGAATCGCGTGACCCCGTTGCCTGCGAAGCAGCGGGTCCTGCATGCGGTTTAATGGTTCGTTCGAGATCGTAAGCCAGTTCGGTCGGTGCGGACAATTTACCAAACCACCGAATTGGGCAGATGTGGACGTTGCGCTCGTGGTTAGACCGAAAACTCCGCCCATAAGAATGTGTGATCTGAGGGGTCTTTCGCTCGCCGCGGCTCGACGTCCACCTCTACCCTGACACAGTGCTCTGCCAACAAGGCCGTCGCCAGAATATGGTCGATGCGCCAGCCTTTATTCGCTTCCAGCGAGCCAGGCGCCCTGTAATCCCAAAACGTATACTGCTGTCGGTCTGGATAGAGCTTCACGAACACGTCCTGAAATCCCCACGCCATCGTGTTCTCATAGGCCCGCCGCACATCCTCATGATAGCAGACATGCCTGAGATGTTTTTCCGGGCTGTGCACATCCATCGGCCGCGGAGCTACGTTCATATCACCGCACCAAATGGCTGATTTATTCGGCGACAGATGCTTCTCAAAATACTTGCGGAGTCGATCGTACCAGCCAAGCTTGTATTGATACTTGGGTGAGTCAATCTCGAAGCCCTGCGGCACGTAGGTATTCACGATGGGAATTCCCTTGATCACCACGCGCAAGAGCCGCGCGTCTTCCGGTTCGCCTCCATCATCAAACCCATACGCCACCGCCTCCGGTTTCTCCCGGCTCAATATCGCGACTCCGTTGTAAGATTTCATTCCCCGGTAGGTGATCTCGTACCCAGACTCCGCCAATGCCAGCAGCGGAAACTCGCTGTCTTGGACCTTGGTTTCTTGAAGACAGAGCACATCGGGCTTCTGTCGGGCCAGCCAGTCGAGCACAATCGGTAAACGTTTGCGGAGAGAATTAACGTTGAACGTGGCGACCTTCATTCAGGGACCCATCGATATCGTTACTCAGGCCGCCGCATCCTAGCAAAAGGCCCGCGGGGGAACAAGGCGAAGGATCTTGCCGATGAAACGGTTGGCGAGAGCGTTACGCCTCCGAAGAAATATCCCATGCCAGGCCGCGATCCGAGAGGTTCCCAACATAGAACGGCCCTCAGGAAGAAAGACCTCCTGAGGGCCAGGCAATCAGCTGGCGCGATGGCAAGAATTTATGGAGTGGTAGTAAATGCAGGGGCTGCCGGAACTGCGGCCTTCATGTCTTGCCCCATCGACTGAGCGTCGCCCTTGGCCTCTCTGGCTTTGACTTTTGCCGCACCTTTGTGTGCCTTCATCTTGTTCTTCATTTCATGGCGCTTCGCCTTCATCTCACCTTTGTGGGCCTTCATCTCACCCTTCATCGCATCTTTCTCAGCCTTCATCTCGTCTTTCATATTTCCCATCTCGGCCTTCATGGCATCGTCAGCCAAGGCCAGCGAGCTGGTTCCAATCAGGCAGAGAGCGGCAACCGCGACGACGATCAATTTCTGCATTAGATATCTCCTGGGATAGATAGTGGTGATGGTTTTCTCCGCAAGCACGTAATAGCCTGCGCTCCTTTTTCAGACCTGTCAAGAATTAGCCTGGGAACCAACGCGTCGCTCGCCCGAAGAAAAGAGCATATGGCATATGGCTTATGGCCGATAGCATGTGCGGAAAAGACGGGACTTTCTTTGTTCGTGCTATACGCTATTAGCCATAAGCTCTTATCTCCAGCGAGATACGATTCACGATTCGGTAGAACGTCGGCAGCGAACCCTCTTCAGTATCCTGCTTGCCGGAGGCCGACGCAGCTGCAATGAGAGACCGGCGTAGGATGGTTTGCTCGATTCGTGAACGCCCGCGATCCGGTGCTGGAAATCGCAGCACCAGTTGGATACGCCCAGTTTCGATTACTCGGATGACCCGCAGGATGAGGAGGAAGAGCAGCAGCAGTGTGGTGGACCCATCAAGCGCAGCTGAACTATCGATGTATGGCAACCGAGCAGTCTCAGAACATTAATTGGCGTTGAGCGTATCATGAGTTCCCGGCACGCATTCTTCACGTTTCCACTGTTTCAGGATCTTCTGTTCATTGAAGACCAGGGTATAGCGGTAACAATACAACGTGGGCTTGGGACCTTCCATGGCAGCCTTCCCCATTAATGCGGCCGCTTGTTGCGCCGTATCGGTCAGGTGGGAAAGGCTCACCGAGGCCAATTCCCTGTCACTGATCGGAACGCGATAGGTCCAGACCGAATCCCCGCCGAGAACCGGCGTCTTCGCTGTATGGGGCGGCCCGAACTTCTCCGCCACCTCGTCTTGCGTGAGTCGATCCACACCCTTTTTGAAATAGCCATCACGCCACGGCCCCCCGCAAGCAAGCATCGTCCCTGCGAGGAGGAGCATCCCGACTGTGAATAGGTACTGACGCACTTGTCTCATGACTTAGGCTGGCCCCTGATCTCTTGCATGCGCTTCACGGAACAATACAGCGCATAGCCTTGAGCCAACATGCCGGTAACCAGCAGGCCCAACGCCGTTTTCATCCACTGCGTTCCTGTGTCTTCCAGTCCGTAGATCCCGAAGACGAACCCAAGCGCAATTGCCACGACCCCCACGAATCGCGCGATCATCCCTTTCGTACGCAAATTACTGGAAGCCGGGTTATTGTGCATCGCCATAGCAGGGGTACGCTACACTGGATGGCGCAGCCGGTTCAACAGAGCATTGGCAAGACCCTCCCGCCTCTTCGGGAAACGTGATGCCTGAAACGACGGTCAGCCCCTCGAAGAACGAGGGAAAATAGTTGAGCGCGAGCACACCGAATCTCTTCATCGTGCGCCCAACCGTTCGACAATGGGTTCCGCCGGATAGGTCACAATTTCCGCCAGCGTGGGATGATAGTGTGGCATACGCAAAAGATCGGCCACTGTCCCATGGTAATACATCACCGCGATCAGTTCGTGAGTCAGTTCACCTGCTTCCGGGCCGACGATCTGCGCGCCAAGAATCTCACCGGTCTGAGGCGCCACGAGCAACTTTGCAAACCCCTGTGTGGCACCGAGACAGAGCGCTTTGCCATGGTCGACGAACGGATAGGAGGCCATGAGATACGGTATCTCCTGGGCCTTCGCGCACGTTTCATTGAGCCCCAGCACCGCAACCTGAGGATCGATAAAAACGATTTCGACGTCCAGGCGATGATCGACCATTTTCGCTGGTTGATCTGCGTGAGTCGCGTTGTACCCCGCAATCTCTCCCTGCTGGATGGCGAGATGCACAATGGGCGTGACATCGTTCACATCACCCACGGCATAGATATGTGCTTGCGACGTGCGCATCATGCCATCGACTACAATTCGTCCACTGTCGACTGTCACTTCTGCTAGATCGAGGCAAAGCCTCTCAATATTGGGCCAGCGGCCTAAGGCCTGGAGAATCTCCTCGCCGACGTAGGACCGTTCGCGTCCATCTTTCAGCACCCACACCGTCTTCCCTGTTGCGCCCTGAGTCACCCGCAGCCACTGTGCGCCCGTAACGACTTCGATGCCCTCGTCGATCAATGAAGCTTCAAGAGAGCGTCCGACATCCTCGTCCATTTCGGAAAGGAGTGTGCGTCCCCGCTGAAGAATCGTGACCCTCGTCCCAAGTCGAACAAAGAACTGGCCGAGTTCGAGAGCGACAGCCCCACCACCCAGGACGATCAACGAGCCCGGTTGAGTGCGGAGATCCAGAATGGTATCGCTGGTAAAATATCCGGCTTGGGCCAAACCAGGAATTGGAACCTCACTGGGCCTAGACCCAGTAGCCAGGATGAATGAGCCAGCCGACAAGACGGTGTCTCCGACGGTGACCTCACGGGGCGACCGGAAAACTGCTTGTGATTGATAGAGCGTGAGCCTTGGATCGCGAAGTTGCTGAACGCGATAGTCTGCAAACTCGCGGACCAACCGATCCTTTCGATCCACGATCGCCGACAGATCGGCATGGGCCGACACCGGAGAGAGTCCGAATTCCTTCGCCCGCCTGAAAAGGGCCACGACTTCTGCAGAGCGCAGAATGGCCTTTGTCGGCATGCAGCCACGCAGGATACAGAGCCCCCCAAGCGGGCCCTGATCCACGATCGCCACGTCGGCGCCGGCATCACGCGCGGTCCGTGCCGCGGCATAGCCCGCCGACCCGCCGCCTATGACGATCACATCATGTGTCTTGACCTTCGAAGCCCGACTCTGTGATTTCACCGTTTGTTTCCTTATAGTATGACGTCAGAAAGGAAAGGATACACGATGCTGCAACCTGGCCGCTATCAGCACTATAAAGGCCGCGCGTACGAGGTACTCGGTGTGGCGCGGCATTCGGAAACGGAAGAGGAGTTCGTCGTCTATCGCGCACTCTACGGCGAACGAGGCCTGTGGATCAGACCGATGGCCATGTTTGTGGAAACTGTGATGATAGAGGGTCTTCCACACCCGCGGTTCCAACGACTTTCAGACGAACCCACAGGCTAAATGACCTTCCTCCTCGGGTGCCCTTTTATGCCTTCCATCTTGAGGGAGCAGGTATCCCGTCACTCGCTCCCGTACTTGTTGCTCCTTGGACATCGTTCTTACGTTTCCAGACTGTGAATGTCGAGGTCTGCGCACGACCGCGCCTTGACTTCAGGCAAGTCTTCAACATTGAGCTTCAACGAGAGAAAAGAACGATGGCGAGACTGACACGACTCCTGCTGGCGGCATGTATCCTGACATGCTTGCCTCTCGTGAGCGAGGCGGGAGAGGTCTTCACGGGGTTTCAGATCGACAATAAGAGCCAGTACTTTACCTACCTCGGTGTCCGGACCCCGATCTTGCGGAATTCAGCAGGGTCCGGTTTGTTTGTTCAGGCTATGACCTCTGGGCTCGGCTATAGCTTTAAGACCAATGGGCAACTCCTGGATGCCAACATCCAGGCTCTTGTCCCATCGCTCGGCATCACCAAAACACTCGGTGGTTGGATGCTCTCGGCCCTAGTCGGTCCCCAGCTACGCCGAATCGAGGAACAGCAGCTGAACGCGAGTAACACGATCACCTATCAGGCCGGCGTGTACGGCCAACTTGAAGCGCTTTATTGGCATGAGAAATGGAACCTCCTCGCCATAGGGTCATACGCCGACCTCGATAATTTCTTCTGGAGTCGGCTACGCGGGAAGGTTCTGGCCTATAAGCCTGAGATGAGCTGTTGCGCAACCTATGTCGGCTGGGACGTAACCGGAATGGGTAATGCCGATTTCCGAGGGGTCATGACTGGGCCCGTCGGCGAAGTTCAGGGCGGTAACGTGTTTGTGCTCGTCAGGGGTGGCTACCAACACAACACGACCTTCCACAGCGGTACCTATGGAGGATTTGAGATCTATTTCCCCTTCTAGCAGGATGCTGAAAAATCCCGCCAGCTTTGTTCTCGCATCGCTCAGAGACTCAACGTACCGCAAGGGTGCGCCTCGCCTCCTCGCTCGCTGCGGCCACGCTGGACGGGCTTTTTGAGCATCCTGCGGGCTAGGCTCCTGGCCGATCAGGTCAACCAGGTCCATTGCGAAAAGGTCGCAGCCTGCCCGACTCTCTGTCCCTCTGCATCCACAACATTCCAGATGAGGGCGTTCTCGACAAGAAAGCGGCGTCCTGTTGAAGTAATTCTCACGCCTCGATAGGTGTCGAGATAGCCGCGTGTTCTGGCCTGTTCCAACATCCATTCCCGCTCGGCTCGATTGACCCGCTCAGCCGTAAGTCTCGACGGTGTCGTCACGAGTTGGCCCCAGGTAAGCTCCCATAGCTCCAACGCGACTTGATTCCCGTAATTGAGGAGAGGGTCCTCTTCTATCCCGTGGGATACGACGACAACGGAAGACTGGAAAAGCGCATGGGCCTGATAGTCCGAATCGCCCACTCGTTCGAGCAGGTCACGCCCGGTCCAGTGACGGAAACTGTTGAGGAGCAGTTGCGACCACTCCATGATGGCGGGATCGGTCCATATCTGAGAAGTCACGGCACAACCCTCTGGTGCAGCCGCAGGAAAGAGGCCTCATACCCACCGACCAGGCGGTGTACCACGTCCGTTCGGTCAACGCAAGAATATGGTGAGGACTCTTGCACAGACCATGGGAGAACTCTGTATAATGTGGCCTCCTCTCGAACGAACGCGTTCGAGGGATGCCGATCATTGAGGAGTATCTATGGCCGCGCAGACCCTCTTCGATAAAATCTGGGAATCCCACGTCGTCCGTGCGGAGCCGGACGGGACCACCCTGCTCTATATCGATCGGCAACTGGTCCACGAGGTCACATCGCCGCAGGCATTTGAAGGACTCAAACTCTCGGGCCGCCGGCCTCGACGTCCTGACGCCACATTGGCGGTGCCGGACCACAATGTTCCAACCACCGACCGGACCCTTGGCATCGCCGATCCCCTCAGTGCGAAACAAATCAAGACGCTGGAGGAGAATTGCCATGACTTCGGCATTACACTCTTCGGCATGAACGACATTCGCCAAGGCGTGGTGCACATCATAGGACCAGAGCAGGGCTTTACCCTGCCTGGGACGACCATCGTGTGCGGAGATTCGCACACGTCGACACATGGGGCGTTCGGCGCCCTGGCCTTCGGCATCGGTACCAGCGAAGTGGAGCATGTGCTGGCCACCCAATGTTTGGTGCAGAAACGACCCAAGACTATGGAGGTCCGCGTCGATGGGGTGTTGCCGGCTCACTGCTCGGCAAAGGACGTGATTTTGGCCATCATCGGCAAGATCGGCACAGCCGGCGGAACCGGTCATGTCATCGAGTACACAGGCTCGGCGATCCGCGCCCTCAGCATGGAAGGGCGCATGACGCTCTGCAACATGTCAATCGAGGGCGGCGCACGCGCCGGGATGGTCGCACCGGACGAGCATACCATCGCCTATATCAAAGGCCGTCCTTTGGCTCCGAAGGGAGAGCTGTTCGACCAGGCCGTATACGCATGGCGTCAGCTCAAGACCGATGCGAACGCGACATACGATAGGACCGTCACGA